>Ga0334898_1001697_pt1 | contig 23189 bp, 17 predicted proteins | sample GraSluR3_MG_10_FD_207228 | JGI IMG/M metagenome (GOLD analysis project Ga0334898, IMG submission 207228) | Sludge microbial communities from methane-producing bioreactor in Wageningen University, Netherlands - Granular Sludge_3_08-R3 | ecosystem: Engineered > Bioreactor > Anaerobic >... | reverse complement strand
CGATTTCTATTCCAAAAAGCCTGAACCCGTTTTCGATGTCCCCGGGACTCAGACGCCCCGAGCGCTTAAGCATGGCCCGCAGAAAATCCCCCCGGGGATCCTCCTCCTGCTGAGATCCCGCATCCCGCTGTCCACGCCGATAGAGGGACCTCTCCTCTTCCATGATTACCGTACGGGCAGCTTCGAGGGAGCTGCGAAGTTCCTCCGGATCTATGGGCTTGAGCAGATAATTGAGGACCCCTATATGGATCGCCCGGCGGGCGTAACTGAACTCCTCGTAGCCCGTCAGGATAATAATCACCATTCTGGGATACAGGGACTTCAGCCGGTCTGCAAGATCGAGTCCGTTGATAAAAGGAATATTGATATCCACAACCGCAAGCCGGGGGTTGTGTTCTTCGGCGAACGCAAGGGCTTCTTCGCTGTTTTCCGCCTGAGCGACCACGCTGAACCCGAGATCGTTCCAGTCCACCGAGCGCAGGATGAGACTGCGGATCAGGGCCTCATCGTCAACAATCATGACAGGTATCACTCAATATCCTCCCCGAACTCCTGATCCTCAAAAGGTACGGTGACTGTTACCCTGGTCCACTCGTCGAAGCTGCTTTCGATGGAAAGTCCGAAGTCCTGACCGAAGCACTGTTTGAGCCTCTGGTCCACACTGGAAAGACCGAAACCGCCCATTCCCTCCCGTTCCCGCTGGCTGAGGACCTCTTCCAGGCGATCAGGCCTGATACCCGCACCGTTGTCTTCCACCCTCAGGTAAACACGCTTCTCCTCTCGTCTGCCGGTTACGAAGATATAGCCCTCCCGGCGGGATGCCTTGAGGCCGTGATAAATCGAGTTTTCCACCAGGGGCTGCAGGGAAAGCTTTACAATTTTCTGATTAAGTATTTCATCGTCAACAGCAATCTCGAAATTGAGCTTCTCCTGGTAACGGGTCTTCTGGATAATCAGGTAATGCCGGACCGTCTGCACCTCATCCCGGATTGAGATTACCGGACGGCCGTTGCTCAGAACCCCCCGATAGAAGAGGGAGACCGACTTTGCAAGGTTATAGGCGTCGTCGTTGCGTCCCAGCTGAGCGAGGGACGAAATGCTCTCCAGGGTATTGTAGAGAAAATGGGGATTGATCTGGGACTGCAGTGCCATGAGCTCGAGTTCCCGCTCCCGCCGGTGATGGATATATACCCGGTCCATCAAATCCGACATTCTTCGGAGCATATGGTTGAAGGCTCCGGTCAGCTCGCCTATCTCGTCCCTCCGGTTCTCCTCCAGACGGATGGAAAGGTCCCCGGAAGCAGCGTCGCTCATGGAGTCCGACAGGGTGACGATGGGCCTCGATATTCCCCGGGCAATCAGAAAAGCGAAGGCCAGCTCCAGACCGACCCCCAGGGCACCGATGATATACACCAGCCGGGTAAAACGAAGCCCGAAGGCAAGGAGCTCCGTAAGGGGAACTATGCCGATTATGGTCCAGTTGAGCCGATCTATCCGCCGGGACAGTACAAGAAGGTCTCCCTCATCGGTCCGCTGGATTCTGCCCTCCTGATAGCTCTCCCCGATCCAGGACAGGTAGGAATCGTTCAGCAGGTCTGCAAAGGGTCCCCGGAACCTCATCTCCGGATAGATCAGGGAGCCGCTGTTATCCACCACCATGAAACGGCCCGTACGTCCGTAGTCCAGATGGCTGTAGAGGGATGAAAAGATGGAGTCGCTGACGCTCATCTGCAGAATCCCCAGGATATCACCGCTCTTTTCGTGAACAATACTGCGCAGCATGGTAAGTCCCACAATTCCCTGGTTTATCCCCGAATATCCGTGCTTTCCCAGGTCCAGCCAGATATTCCGGCCGCTGTTTCTGAGGGTCAAATCAACCATCTCCCGGTTAAGGATCGGCGAGGTGGAGAAGGTATTATCCGAAATGCTTCCGACTCCGACCCGTACGCCTTCGCTGGTGTACAGAGTCAGACCGTCTATTACATTACGCAGGTATGTGACCTTCTGCAGGGCCGAACGTACCAGAAAATAGTGGTCCGTGTTTTCTTCCGGGTCGGCATCCTGAAGCTTTCTCAGGACCGCCTGCACCGTCTCTTCCCGGGAAACCGAGACCCCGGCTTCCTCTATGCTGTTCAGAACACCGTTCAGGCTCTGGATAATGATATCCATGCTCTGCTTTGTCGTCTCCGAGGTCCTCTGGATCAGCATGTCCGAGGCAACCTTGTTGGCCATATACACGGTAACGCCGATCAGGAGGAGTATAATAAGGAAGTTCGGCAGATAGATCTTTTTGCTAATCGACAGGTCCCGGTACCAGCCGGATATCCCCCTGAATACGCGCTTCACAGGGGTATAATAGCATATATACATGCCGTCTCCAAAGTTTCCATTGAAAGAGCAGTTCAAATTATTATAGAACGATGCATCCTTAGAGATCGGATTTCGTGAAGGAAAATCGCCTTGTTCCGGCGATTTTCCTTCACGAAATCCTCGGGCAGCTTTTTTGAAAGAAGCGATTCCAGGTATGGTAATCTTCAGCGATTGCCATACCTGGAATCGCTGCCATTGAAAGACTTTCTTAAACAGTGATACCTTATCATCGAAGGAGAATACTGATGTTACAAACACGACTGCCAGAAGCATATACCATTGAATACCGTGACGTTCCGGTGCCGGAGATCGGTCCCGAGGAGGTACTTATAAAGGTCAAACGTTTCGGTATCTGCGGCTCGGATATTCAGGTCTACCACGGCCAGCACAAATACATGACCTTTCCCGTAGTCCAGGGACACGAGGCTTCGGGAACCCTTGAGAAAATCGGCGACACGGTATCCGGACTCAAACCGGGACAGGCCGTAACCGTACAGCCCCAGATATTCTGCGGGGTCTGCCAGCCCTGCAAATCGGGGCATCCCAACGTCTGTCAGAATCTGCGGGTCTACGGCGTACACACCGACGGACTGGGCCAGGAATATTTCGCGGTACCGGCGGAAAAAATTATTCCATTACCTGAGGGCTGCTCTTTTGACGACGGCGCGCTGATAGAGCCCATTACCGTAGGCGTAGGCGCCATTCGACGATGCGGCGATGTTAAAGATAAAAACATCTGCATCCTGGGAGCCGGACCCATCGGCAATTTTACCGCCCAGGTTGCCCAGGCGAAAGGTGCGCAGGTCATGGTGACGGACATCAATCAGAAAAAGCTCGACCTCGCTGCCTCCATGGGAATAAAGAACACCATCAACACGGAAAACAGGGAGCTGAAAACCTGCATAGCCGATGTATTCGGATCCGTCGGAGCGGACATCATCATCGATTGCGCCGGGGCCCCCGCAAGCCTGACCTCCGCAATCAAAAGTGCCCGGCCTGCCTCGAAAATCGTCATTGTGGCGAACTTCAAGGTCCCCGTGGAGGTGGAGATTCCCCTGATCCAGCGCCAGCAGATAGACGTGCTGGGGGTAATGATGTACATAAAAGAGGACTTTTTTACCGCCGTGGATATGGTCAGCCAGGGAAAGGTAACAACAGAAGGAATCATCTCCGAATATTTTGATATTCACAAGCTGAAAGAGGCCTACGAATACATCGATGCCAACCGGCTGGATGTAAACAAGGTAATGATGACCTTCGGGGAATAGGCTCCATCATTTTTATTTCCATGACCGCCCTCTCCGAATCATCGGGGAGGGCTTTTTCTTGCCCGGCGTCCCTCAGCTCGCTATATTCTTTCTATGAGCAGCATTATAAGGGTTGAAGAGCTGTCCAGGAAATACGGCAACCTTACAGCGGTTGATCATATCTCCTTCGCCATCGATGAGGGTATCTGTTTTGGTCTTCTGGGTCCCAACGGCGCCGGCAAGACCACTACCATCGAGATGATGGAAGGAATTCTATCCCCAACAACGGGGACCATACTATTCCGGGACCAGCCTATCGGGGCCAATTTTCACGAACGGGTGGGAATCCAGTTTCAGCACACCGCCCTGCAGGAGTTTATTACCGTCGAGGAAACACTCAAGCTTTTTTCCGCCCTTTACATGAGGCATCGGGACCTGGAGGAGGTTATAGAAATCTGCAGCCTCCGGGACATACTCAAGCAGGACAACCGCAAACTCTCCGGCGGTCAGCGGCAGCGTCTGCTCCTGGCCCTGGCCCTGGTGAACGATCCGGAACTGGTATTTCTTGACGAACCCACAACGGGTCTTGATCCCCAGGCACGGCGCAACTTCTGGTCCTTAATAGAGAAGATCCGGGCGGAAGGAAAAACGATAATTCTGACCACTCACTATATGGACGAGGCCCAGGAACTCTGCGACGATATCGCCATAATGGATCACGGACATATAATTGCCCGGAACTCTCCGGAGAAACTGCTTTCCGCCCATTTTGACGGGGTGCTGGTGCGGCTTCCCTGGGAGGAGTCCCAGCCGCTACCCTTTCCCGGGAACGTACGGCGGATAAACAATCACATAGAGATTCACTCCCGGGATGTGGACAGAACCCTTCATGAGCTGATCCATGCCGGGGTACACCTGGAAGGGCTCTCCATCCACACCCCCGACCTGGAGGACCTCTTTCTCAAGCTGACGGGGTCTTCCCTGCGGAACTGACAATAAGGAAACTGAATATGCGGAAATTACTTGCCCTGCTGCACGCCCGGAACATGGAATTCCTTCGGGACCGGGCCACCCTCTTCTGGAACCTGGTTTTTCCCCTCTTCCTGGTCTTCGGCTTTGCCTTCGCCTTCTCCGGCGGAACCGACTACCTTTTTAAGGTCGGAATCGTGGGAGCAGCCCCGGAGGATGAAGCCTTTCTGCAGGAGGAGTACCTCGAGTTCGTACCCTACGACGAGTCGGACAGGGCTGCTGAAAAACTGCGACACCACCAGATCGATCTGGTCATCGACTTCGACTCCGGAAGCTACCTGGTGAACAGGGAATCCCCCAAGGGCTCCGCCGTGGAAAAACTGCTCCTCGCGAGTCCCGGTTCCGCCCTGGAGCGAAGGGAGGTCAGCGGCAAAGCGATCCGTTACGTCGACTGGCTTGTTCCGGGAATAATCGGCATGAACATGATGTTCTCCTGCATCTTCGGGGTTGGATGGGTAATCGTGCGCTACCGCAAGAACGGTGTGCTCAAACGGCTCAAGGCAACGCCGGTGCGAGCGATCCAGTTCATCCTGGCCCAGCTTTTTTCCAGGCTCTACATCGTGCTCATTACCGCCACCATTGTGTACGCGGGAAGCAACCTGATTCTTGATTTTATCATGCTCGGCTCATACCTGGACCTGCTGGCAGTAACCGCTCTGGCTACACTGTGCATGATCAGCTTCGGTCTCATTTTTGCCTCACGCCTCAAAAGCGAGGAACTCGCGGACGGGCTGATGAACCTGGCGACCTGGCCCATGATGGTATTTTCCGGGGTATTCTTCTCCATGGAAGGAACCCCCCAGGTACTGCAGTGGATAGCCCGGGCTTTTCCCCTGACCCACTACATCGAGGCGGCCAGGGCGATCATGCTGGACGGGTCCGGCCTTGTGCAGGTGGCGCCGAATCTCATGATTCTTGCGCTTCTCTCCGCCCTCTTTCTGGGTATAAGCGCTGTCAGCTTCAAGTGGGAGTAGGAATCTGATCTGGGCCAGAGGAATCCCGCACAGAGTATATTCCTGTCGAATCAGGATTGATTTTCATGGAAAAAACCCTTATTTATTACATAAATAGTCATATTTATACGACAGGGGAGTATTATGAACATTACATCCGTAGCCGACGGCATATACCGGCTTTCTGCCAACGCGGAAAATATACTGTTTGAAGGCCTCTGGCCGATTCCCAACGGAGTTTCCATGAACTCCTACATTGTTCAGGGCGAAAAGACCGCCATCATCGACGGGGTATGCGGCTGGGACGGGGTTCCCGAGACCCTTTTCAGCCAGTTTGAACAGGCGGGCATCGATGTAAACTCCATCGATTTCGTGGTTATCAACCACATGGAACCCGACCATTCAGGCTGGCTGGAGGAGTTCCGGCGTGTCCGGCCCGACTTTACCATTGTTACGAGCAAAAAAGCAGTTCCCATGCTGGAATCCTTCTATGGGATACAGAACAGGGTGATCGAGGTGGGAGACGGCGATACCCTTGACCTGGGGGCAGGACGGGTTCTGGCCTTCGCTGAGATTCCCAACGTTCACTGGCCGGAGACCATTGCGACCTTCGACACCCTTTCCGGGACCCTCTTCTCCTGCGACGCCTTCGGTTCCTTCGGGGCGATCAGCGACGCTCCCTACGACGACCAACTTAGCGCCGAACAGATCGAATTCTTCGAAGCCGAAGCAGTCAGGTACTATTCGAACATTGTCGCAGCCTTTTCCACACCGGTCAAAAAGGCTATCGAGAAGTGCGGAACCCTCCCCATCAGGATCGTCGCCCCCGGCCACGGCATTGTCTGGCGGCGTGACCCTCACAAGATAATCGATGATTACCGCCGATATGCTGCATATCAGAAAGGGCCTGCAAGGGACGAGGTGAGCCTGATCTGGGGCTCCATGTATGGAATGACGGAAAAGGCTGTTGCTCCCGCCATCGAGGCCATGAGAGCGGAGGGTGTAAAGGTTCATGTCCACAGGGTTCCCGAGTCCTCCTGGGGCGACATTCTGGCATCGGTTTGGACCTCCACAGGGGTAGTCCTGGCGATGCCCACCTATGAGTACAAGATGTTCCCCCCCATGGCTTCGGTCCTTGATGAGCTGGGCAAAAAGAAGGTCCAGCACCGCAGGGCCTTCCGCTTCGGCTCCTACGGCTGGTCCGGGGGTGCCCAGAAAGAGCTGGACGAGATTATGGAGCGCTGGAAGATGAAATGGGACTTCCTTGAGCCCCTGGAATTCAAAGGCAGTCCCGATGATAGTCATCTGTCGCAGATTCGCTCCCGCTGCGGAGAACTGGCGCGGAAGGTAAAAAAAGCCGCCTCTTCATCCCCGGTTTAACTGCCGGGGACTGTCTCGCCCGGAAATCCATAAAGTTAATTGACATTAACTAAGTCTTCCGATATAGTTAGGTAAATCTAACTTATTTCGGAGGACCATACCAATGAGACATTCCGACGGCAATACACTAGCGACCCTGCGTACACCCGCGGATCTCCGGATCGGCCGCAGCTGCCGGGTCAGCTCCCTGGGAAAAGGACGGAGTTTCAGGGCCCGCATGGTATCCCTGGGAATCCGCCCGGGAGCGATTCTGACCGTTGTCGGCGGACACGGAACGGGCCCCAGACTCCTGCAGGTGGGCCCCCAACGTGTGATGATTGGGGAAGAAATGGTCCGTCATATCTTTGTAACGGAGGAACCATACAATGAATAAAGACCGGACCCTGCATCTGTCCCAGATGCGCCCCGGCGAGTCCGCGGTAATTACCGGCTATCTGGCGGGAGGACGGGATTACCGCAGAAAGCTTCTCTCCTTCGGGCTGACCGCCGGCACGAAGATAACCCTGCTCAAGACGGCCCCCCTGGGTGATCCTGTGGAGGTTTCCGTACGGGGCTACTCGTTAAGTCTGCGTAAAGCCGAAGCTGCAGTACTGGAATTGAGGGGGGAAGTATGAGCGCTACACTGACACGCATGAAAACCATCGCCCTTGCCGGAAACCCCAACTGCGGGAAGACCACGATTTTCAACGCCCTGACAGGCTCCAGCGCCAAGGTAGGAAACTGGCCCGGGGTAACCGTTGAGCGCCGGGAAGGACGCCTGAAAGGCAGCAGCACCGAAACAGCGATTGTGGACCTGCCGGGAATCTACTCCCTATCCGCCGAATCCGAGGACGAACGGGTTGCCCGGGACTTTATCATAAGCGGCAGCGTGGATCTGGTAATCAGCATTGTCGATGCCGCAAACCTGGAGCGAAACCTCTATCTTAGCTCCACAATTCTTGAAAGCGGTATTCCCACTGTTGTAGCCCTGAACATGATGGACGCAGCGACAAAAAACGGTATAAGCATCGACGTTAAGGCCTTGTCAGAAGAGCTTGGTTGTCCGGTGATCCCTCTGTCTGCCATACGGCCGGAGAGCCTGAAGGATTTCCGTACAGAGCTGGACAGGACCCTGAACAGTGGAGTCGCCGCGCCAAAACCCCGGATAACGTACAGCCCGGAAATCGAAAGCGCCATCGGCAACTGGTCCGATAAACTATCCGGTCCCGCTTCGGAACTGGGAGTCACTCATCGTTTCATCGCTGTCTCTCTCCTTGAGGAAGACCCCTTCATCACCGAGCACTTCGGCCCCCTGGTGGGCGAAAAGGCGATTGAAAAATCCGTTTCATCCATCAGCAATCTGGCGGGCAGCACCGTGGACATGCTCATCGCCGACAACCGCTACTCCTGGATAAACTCCCTGTGCGCTGCGGCGACAAGAAGGAAGGACGAGGGAACAAAGAGAGCCTCCAGTGGGGGGCTGGACGGCATTCTGCTGAACCGCTTTCTGGGGATACCGATCTTCCTGGGGGTCATGTACCTGGTGTTCTGGTTTACCATGGCCATCGGAGGATCCTTCATCGATTTCTTCGACATTCTCTTCGGCGGAATCTTTGTAGACGGCCTTGGCAGCCTGATGGCGAGCCTGGGAAGCCCGGAATGGCTGACAGCCATCATCGCAGGGGGCATTGGCGGAGGAATTCAGACCGTATCCACCTTTATTCCCATTATCTTTACCATGTTCCTTATGCTGGCGATACTTGAGGATTCGGGATACATGGCCCGGGCCGCCTTCGTTATGGATAAGGCCATGCGGGCAATCGGACTTCCCGGCAAGGCCTTTGTACCCATGCTGGTGGGCTTCGGCTGTACCGTGCCGGCGATTATGGCGACCCGTACCCTGGAGTCGAAACGTGACCGTTTCATGGCCATCTTCATGACCCCCTTCATGTCCTGTGGAGCCCGGCTCCCGGTATACGCCTTGTTTACCGCTGCGTTCTTCGGTTCCATGGCGGGAGGAGTGGTCTTCTCCATTTATCTCGCGGGAATAGTTCTGGCCATTCTTACCGGACTTCTGCTAAAGCATACCCTCTTCAAAGGGACCCATAGCCCCTTCGTAATGGAGCTGCCTGCGTATCATGCTCCACGATTGGGACATATTATGAAGAGCGCCTGGCTTCGCCTGAAAATTTACATATTCCGGGCAGGTAAGGTAATCATCCTCGTTGTGCTTGTCCTGGCAGTGCTTAATTCATGGGGAACCGACGGCAGCTTTGGTAACGAAGACTCAGAAGAATCAGTGCTCTCGGTTATCGGGAAAACCATAACTCCCGTTTTTAGTCCCATGGGGATAGAACAGGAAAACTGGCCGGCCACGGTGAGTCTCTTTACCGGACTATTTGCCAAAGAAGCTGTTGTAGGGACTCTCAATGCCCTCTATACCCAGGAAGCAGTTGAGGAAGCCGGGGAAGAGGAGGCCTGGAGTCTGTCGGCCATTACTGCGGAATCCTTTTCGAGTATTGCGGAGAATCTTGCAGGAGTTTTCGACGGGCTGCTGGATCCCCTTGGACTGGGGCTGATTTCCTCGGATGCTGATTCCCTGGCGGAGGAGCTTGAAACCGACGACAGCGTCTTCGCCGGTCTAAGGAACAATTTCAGCCCCGTAAGTGCCTATGCCTTCCTGCTCTTTGTTCTGATCTACTTTCCCTGCGTGGCGGCCCTGGGCGCTGCTGTACAGGAAACGGGAAAGGGCTACGGTACGGTGCTGGTCAGCTATCTGACTCTCCTGGCATGGATCGTCTCCACCCTGGTCTTCCAGCTTCTCGAAGGAGGCTCCCTGCTCTGGATTAGCGTGGCCCTTCTTCTGCTGGCAGGTATATTTGTCAGCTTCGCCCTTATGGGAAAAGGACGGGGACGGGTCAGCTATCCCGGCTGACGGAAGCATCCGATTCCGAAGCAGCACGAGTTTTCGCTCCGCCTCAAGCACAGGGCGGAGCGATTCATTTTCGGATGGCAAAAATACCACGTTTATAGAGCTGCCCGTACATGGAACAAAAATGGATATTGCGGTACTATCTGAACCAGACATGAAGAAAACCGGAGACCTCGCGCTGCAGGAGCTCCATAAACGCTTTCCTGCCGCCCTGGACTATTTAACAACAATCTTTCTGATCGACAGGGAATACGGTAAGGTTGCAAACAGTAAACTTGCATCCCGCCTGGGAGTCTCAAAACCGGCGGTCAGCCAGGCTGTCGGCCGGCTCAAGCGCCACCATCTGGCAGACCAGGATTCCTACGGAACCATCCGTCTTACCCCGGAGGGCAGGATCTACGCAACCCGCATACTGAAACGTCACTACCTGATTGAGCATCTTCTGATCCTGCGCCTTGACTACCCCTGGGACAAGGCCGACGAGGAGGCTCTCCGGCTCCAGGCTGCCATATCGGAAGATTTCGCCGCCCATCTTTTCGAAACTTTCGGACGCCCCGACACCTGTCCCCACGGAAACCCCTTTCCGGGAAGTTCCAGGGAGAAGGAACTCCTGAATGCTCCGCGGCTGAGCGAAGCCCCCGAGAGCTGCAGAACAATGCTGCTGCGCATCACTGAAGAAGGGGAAGCGGTTGAAGGACTGCTCCAGTTCTGCAATGCAAATCAGTTGAGGCCGGGTCGGGAACTTGAAGTAGTAAGGAACAACGGAGAGAGTATTCAGCTGGACTGCTGTGAAGGCAGAAGCTTTACAATCCCGGAAGAATATGCCGTACATCTCAGGTACAGGGAGCTTCGGGACTGAAGAGGACTTGACCATTTCAAGGGAAATTGTGAAATTCCGGGTATGATTCGCCGATTTGTTCTTGTTGCCTTTCTTTGCATACCGACTCTCCTTGCAGCTCATCCCCATATGTTTATCGACACCCGTCTGAAAATCGGTATTGAAGAAAACAGACTTAAGCAGGTTGAAATAACCTGGTATTTTGATCCCATGTTTAGCGCATCCATCGTGGGGGACTTCGACAGCGACCGGAACGGTGTATTCACCCCCGAAGAAACCGAGGCGGTACGGGAGTACGCCTTCTCCAATCTGAAAAACTACGACTATTTTACCTTCCTCGAGCTGAACGGCAAAACCCACGTGCCAAGGCGGATTGAGAACTTCAAGGTTTTTGTGGAAAACCGGCAGCTTGTCTACCGTTTCTCCATTCCCTTCGACCTTGAGATTGAGGAAAAGAAGTTTGCCCTGGCCATTTACGACGAGAGCTATTTCTGCGACATTCTCTTCCATGAAGATTCCCCTGTTGAGTTTCAGGGCACGCGTCCCGCCGCCTGGGAGATCCGGGAGAACAAGGATATGAGTATCAATTACGGCGGACCGGTCTCTGTTTCCCGGGACGGTAAGGAGTATTCCGGAACCGCCTATCCGCAGCAGCTTCAGGTCTCCCTGAGATAGACGATGTTCAGAAACCTCCTGATTCTGCTGCTGCTCCTTGCAGGAATTACAGCTCTTTTCAGCCAGAGCAACCCCTTTCTCTCAACCGGGGAGGGCGGCAGCAGGGAAGAACCTGAAACCCGGGTCACAGCCCCCGCAGCCCCGAGGCCTTCGAATCCCGTGCTTACCCGCATTTCCGCCGTACAGCGGAGACTTCAGCGAAGCATCTCCTCCGCCCTCGAAGATGCCTCCTCGGGGAAAGATCCCGGCGCCCTTTTTCTGGTTTCCGGCCTCGCCTTCCTCTACGGATTCATTCACGCCCTCGGGCCCGGTCACCGCAAAACTGTGCTCCTGGGATACTTCCTGGGAGAGAAGGCCCGCCCCGCCGCGGGAATCATCACAGGTCTTCTTCTGGCCCTCGCCCATGCCGGAAGCGCCCTGATACTGGTGGGGGGATTATCCTGGCTGGCGGTCAATTCAATGCTCATCTCCATAAACAGGGCTGAGCAGTATCTCTATCCCGCCACCTACGCAATCATAAGCCTGCTGGGTATCTGGATGCTGGTACAAGGAATCCGGGAGTTCCACGGCCATGAGCACGGTGAGTCCAGGCATTCCATACATCCTGGGACCGGGGGGATAATCCTCTCTGGCCTGGTCCCCTGCCCCGGTGCTTCGGCCATAATGATCTTTTCCATCGCCTCCGGAGGCATATGGGTCGGGATTATCGCGGTGCTTGCCATGTCCCTGGGAATGGGAATCGTACTGGCCGGCATCGGTCTTGCGAGCATTCTCTTCCGGGGAAGGATTGCCGCCCTTATCAGGAATGAGAAAGCCGGCAGAAATCTGGAACTACTCCTTCATCTTGGCGGGGGAATCCTCATTGCCGGCTTCGGGCTCCTGCTTCTGGCCGGAAGTCTTGCGGGCTGATCGCTTCTTTATCCGCTCGGAAATCTGTTCAAGGATTTCATCATACCCCCCGGGCAGGTGGGGTTTGAGACAGGCACTGCAGTCCTTGACCCCCTCGTCGGTCAGAACGTAATCCCCGCCGCAGTCAGGGAACCAGTAGAGGGGACAAAAGCAGAACAGACAGTTAATCTCTTCGATTCCCTCATGACAGGGATAGTATTTGCATATACGGTTACTGAACCAGCGATAGCTTTCCTTCTGCATAGCCAAAGGCAGTATACTCAGACCCGTTCTTCATATGCAACGGGGCCTAATCGGAGTTCCCAGCGGGTTCCCTTCCCCCTTATATATTCCATACGGCCGTTCAGCTGGGTTTCCACGATACTGTAGACAAGGGTCAAACCGAGGGTTTTCTGTGACAGAGGATCAAAATCCTCAGGCAACCCGACGCCGTTATCGCTGAGGGTGAGCAGGACGCCCTCACCCGCAAGATTCTGCAGTCCGATTTCAATCCAGCCTGCAGATCCTTCGGGAAATGCGTGTCGGACGGCATTTACCAGAAGTTCATTCACCACCAGGCCCAGGGGAACCGCAACATCAACAAGACTTTCAACTGATTCGAGGTTATAGCGGAAGCGGATCCCCTTTGTCTCATCCTCGAAGGTGTTGCGGACAAGTTCGGTGAGCTCGAGAATATACTCCTTAAGATCTATTCTCGACAGGTTCTCGGACTCATACAGGCGATGATGCACCAGAGCCATGGAGTGAATCTTGGCTTCGATATCCTGAAGAACATCCTGCATACTCCCATCCTCAAGGCCGAAGCGGCGCATGGCGACCATGGAGGCAATAACCTGCATTGTATTCTTTGTGCGATGGTACAGTTCCCGCAGCAGGGTACTCTTTTCATCCAGAGCCTGTTCAAGCTGCCGCCGCACCCGTACGGCATCTGTTATGTCCCGGGAAATCGCGCAGATTCCGATAATATCTCCGGAGTCATCCCGCACCGGGACCCTGATGGTCTCCAGGTTCCTCTGGCGCCCGGCGGAATGCAGGGTATATTCTTCCCGGCAAGGCTCTCCGCCCAGCACCCTCTGGTCCATGATGCGGCTTTCCCGGGCACTCTGAGCGCCAAGGATATCCTCATCCGTGAGCCCTATCAGCTGGTCCCTGTCCCTGGCAATAAACCGCAGATAGGCCGAGTTGACGTGAGTATAGGAGAGACTGCTGTCTTTCAGGAATATCATATCCTCCGCGGATTCGATAATCGCATTGAGCCGTGCGTCCCTGCGCCGCAGTTCATCCAGGGCTTCCATTTTTTCGGTGATATCGATCACTGTTCCTTCTGCAGCAAGGACCTCTCCCGATTCATCCAGTATGATCCGTGTTCTGTCCTCTACCCAGAAGGTCCGTCCTTGAGGATCAACAAGACGGTACTCCTGGGTAAAGCTCTCCTTCTTTTCCCGAACAGCCTGTTCCACTTCCTCTGAGACCCGGATCCGGTCCTGGGGATGGACGATGTCTCCGTAGAGCACGCTTCCATCCAGAAAATCCGCAGCGCAGTAACCGAAGCGGCTGACATTCTCGCTTACATAGGAAACAGGCCAGCCGCTGGATAGCTCCCAGCGAAACAGTACAATGCGGCTGTTGCGTACGATCTTGTCAGCCTGAAGGAGCCTTCGGGCCATCTCTTCCCGCTCTTCCCGGAGCTCCAGGGAGTGCAGGGCATAAGCTACATCCTCTCCCAGGGCATTCAGAAGTTCTTCTTCATCCTTGTCTCCGAAGAACAGGGAAGGAAGCGAGACAGTAAGAAATCCGAATGACCGTCCCAGGTACCTGAGGGGAACAGAATACGCGCATCTATCCTCATAACTTCCCGCAAGGGGGCAATGACGGCATGACTCTGACGGCCTCATCATCGAGTAGGCTGAGTCCCTGTCCATGGCATATCGTCCGCAGTCCGGCAGATCTCCCGATTCCAGCAGTTCTCTCATCGGCCTTGATCCCTCTCCAAGACCGGACTCGAAAAAGTCAGAAAAACTTCCGTCCTTGTCAAACAGGGCTATCCAGGCATTATAGTAACCCCGGGTCTCGGTAAGGGTCCCGCATATCCGCCGCATCATGGAGCTCCGCTCCGACTCCCGGACAATCAGTTGGTTCACCCGGCTTACAGCCTCAAGGACACGGTTAATCTGGGCCAGGCGGGCTTCCGCTGTATCCCGTCTCCGGATTTCCGCCGACAATTCCGCCGTGCGACGGGCAACCTGGCGTCGCATAAGCCGGACCCACATCAATGCGGCGGCTGCAACAAGCAGAAGAGGTCCCACCACATAGGAGGCGTAACGTAAAGCGTCAAGCATATCTATCGCCCTGGGTTCAAGAGGGCCGATCCACCTGTCGTAGAGTTTCCGGTACTCCCCCCGCTGTTTGAGAATACTCAGCCCCTCAATAAAGGTGGTCAGCAGTTCCCTGCGACCTTCGGGCACGGCGAAACAGTATTCAGTCTCGTGGTAGAGGTCGCCTCCCGCCTCTATTCCCCGGACAGCATGTTCTTTCAGGTAATGGAGTACAGGAAGACGAGCCCCGGCAAGATAATCCCCCTGACCGGCGAAAAAGAGAGTCAAAGCCTCGGCCAGTGTATCGGTCCTGATCAGGCTGGCTGAAAAGCCTTCCGCGCTCAGATGATCATCCATAATGTCATCGCGCATTACTATTATGCTTTTCCCTGTCAGATCGCTGATGTTTGAGGCTGCCGGTTCGCCTGAACGGTAAAAAATGCTCTGATGAATCTCCGCGAAGGGTTGGGAAAAATCGACCTTCTGGTCCCGTTGGCTGCTGAAAAACATTCCGGCGACGGCATCGATTTCTCCGGCTTCCAGCCGGGACCGAATCTCTCTCCAGGGTGCAACGCGCAGTTCCACCCTGAACCCCATAAGCTCCGCAATCGCCCTGGTAAGGTCAATGGAAAACCCGACTGTCTCCCCTGCATCATCGGTGAACGAGAAGGGGGGATAATCTGCTTCGCAGCCGATTACAAGAACCCTTTCCCTGGCACCGGAGGGTTCGCGGGCACCGGCGGGACCAATGAGAAGGAGGATCAAAAACAGAAAAATCCCAGCTCTTCTGAGCTGCAATTCCTGCGCGCCAGGCATCGGCCCTTCCTCCTTGTAAAAAGTATATATATCCAGCAGAGCAATCGCAAATTCCCTCTGTTGGAAAACTTCCCCGCAGGGTATTGGCATCCACCGGGGCAAAGGGGTAATCTACACGCCGCAGAAAAATTGGAGGCATCCATGCGTTTTATTCCCGAAAACTCTTCAGTCGTCTATTCCCGTCACCAGCATGCAAAAACCCCGCAGACCCTTTCCGGACGCTGGCCCCTGGAAAACAGCGATCTCAAGCTTGAACTCGAGGAGGAGAGGGAGAACGAGTCGCCCCGATACCGCTGTGTTCTGACCGCCGGGCAGGATCTTTTTATTCACAAGCTGAGTCTTAGCGGTCGGCTGGAAGGGCCCCTCCGTCCTGTTTCCCTGTTGAGCGAAGGCTGCCAGTCCCGGAGTTTCGTCGAGATCCTTGGCCCGACGGACAGACAGACTCCCGCCAGCTCGCCCTGGACACAGAGAAGCGGTAAAACCGGAGAACATGAATCATCCACCCTCGTTCTGCTTTCCGACGGGCTGAATCCGGACCTGATGCTTGCCCAGGAAGCCCCTTTTCAGGAATTCACCTCCTTTACCGTACACAGCGGCAGACAGCCAGTGCGCATAAGCCTGACCTGGCACATGGAACGGATGGTGGATTCCGGACAGATCTGTTCCACCGGCTGGATTGCTCAATCCTCCGGTACAGGAGAAATGCTGCTGCGGGAATGGAGCCTCCGGAATTCTGCAAAGCTTTCCGCAATGGCCGGCACTGAACAGAACCCCCCGATGGTCTGCTGTCCGGCCCAAAGCAGATCCTCAGAGCTGACTGCGGACAGCATACGCCGTCAGCTGAACGCAGCCAGGGAAAAACAGCTCCCCTTCGATGTCATACTGATCGAAGAGGGGTGGCAGAGGACTATCGGCGACTGGACAGCCACGGCAGAGCAGTTTGGAGCCGATCTTCCCCGGATTTCCCGGGAAATAGGCGAGGCAGGATTCAGGCCGGGATTGTGGCTCGCCCCCTTTGTCGTAACGAAGGAAAACGATATCTGCTCCAACCCCGGATGGCTGCTGCGTAACGAGAAGGGTAAACCCGTGGAAACAGGCCGCAGTCCTCACCGGAAGAAACAGCTCTTAGCTCTGGATATAAGCCACCCGGAGGTGATGGAATACATCGCGGGGACCGTCAGAACCATAACAAGGGAATGGGGCTTTGAATATCTCAAGCTTGATTTTCTTGATGCCGCCTCGTATAAGGGCAAACGCCATAACGACAGGCTTACGCCAGCCCAAATCCTGACCCGGGGACTGCAGCTGATCCGGGAGGCGGCGGGAGATGGGGTGCACCTTGCAGTGAGCGGACTCCCCCTCCCGATGGGAGCGGGGATTCTCGATTCCGTGAGCCTGGCACCGGAGGTCCTGCCTCAGCAGAATAAAACCCGACTCCCGAAAATGTTCAATTCCCGGACTGTTCAGGACGAGAGCCGATTCATACAGAATTTGGTACTCCGAAGCCACCTGAACAGGACTTTCTGGCTCAACGACGCCGCCTACCTGAGTTTTGCAGCTACAGCCAGCGGAGACGGCGAAGCGGAAGGACTCCTCACGGCAGTTACCCACAGCGGAAGCAGCCTCTTTATCTCCGATGACCTGAGCCTGTACGGAGAAGAGGAGACCGCCCGGATCAAAAGCACCCTTACAGCAGCCAGGGAGCTCAGCAGGGGCCTGACGACTCCCCTGCGAATCTTCAGTGACCCAGGGGTCTGTACGCTGTATAATGATCGGGGCTGCCTGGTCATTTTCAACCTCAACCAGACAGAAACCACCATTGAATTGAGGCTCTCCTTCTTCAGGGAGCTTCTGAAACCCTGGAACTCATACCGGCCCTTTGAAGGGGCCGAGGACCACCCCCTGGAAGCCCCCAGGAATATTACCCTGAAACCCGGGGAATACAAGCGGATACAGCTTCGCAGCGTCTGATTTCCATACCCCGCCTTCGGGCGGGTTTTTGTAGAAAAATTTGATTTCCCCTGATCTCTTAGTAATACTAGGGTCATGGGGGTAAAGTATGAAACTCAAGCAGCAATTCCTGTTAATCGTTGGAATTCCCATTCTTGGAATTCTCTTAATCTTCGCCACAGGATACTACAGCTTTACCGGTCTGGGAAAAGAGGTTGAACTTCTCAATACCATCCAGCAGGACCGCGCTACCCTGCTGAACGCCGACCGGGACGCCTACCAGGGATTCCTTGCGGAGAAGATGGCCCTGGACAGCATCGACAGGCAGGAACTTGAAAGCCTTGACGCGGAGAATCTGGAAAACCTCGACCAGGCCTGGGAACGTGTTCTTGAACCCTCGAAAAATTTTACCCGGAATATGGGCCCGGAGTTTCAAGGTTTCAGACAGGAATATGAGAAATGGAAACAGAGAAGCCGGGGCATACTCGACATAGCCGTATCTACGGCAGACGAGATGATCCTGATACAGGAGGCAGCGGAGCGGACGTCCGCAGCCTTCGATGAGATGCGGGAAACCATCAACCTGCTGGGAGAAAACATAGACGAGCTTCTGGGCGGTACCTTGAGCGCAGCCCGCAGACGCAGCCTGGAACAGGCGCTCTCACTGACACTGAACGCCGACCGGGATGCTTACCAGGCTTACGTGGCCCGGCTCAGGGCTCTAAATGCAACGACACGAGATGAGCTCGATACCTTTGCAGCGGATAACCAGGAGAATATTCAGCAGACCCTGGAACGCTTCAACAACGCCGTCGAAATTGTCGGCTCCGGGGCGGCCCGACTGGCCCAATCCTTTGCCTCATCCTCCGAGACCTGGATCAGGGAGAGCGACACAGTAATGTCCAGACTCCAGGAGGTTTTTGACGATAAAACCGAACAGGCACGCTTCGCTGTGGAAAGTGCCGAGGCCTTTAACTCCATGCGAACATCAATCGACGTCCTGGGAAACATGCAGGAAGAGCGGGCCCTACAGGAAATCGAAAACATGAACACCATGATCACCCGCACCTTGTGGGTGTACATCATAGTCGTTCTCGTGGCAGTGACTGCATCGCTTCTGATAGTGACCCTCCTTGCCTCCGCCCTGCTCAAAGCGATCAGGCTGTCCGTGGAAGCTGCCGAGCGCATAACCCAGGGAGACCTTACCGCACGTATCGATATTCAGCGCAGGGACGAGATAGGAACCCTGGCAGCCGGTCTCAGATCGATGATCGCCAGGCTCAAACGCATCGTCGGAGAGATCCGCCAGTCCGCTCAGAACATATCCCTGGGCAGCGACGAGATAGCCAAGAGTTCCCAGCAGCTCTCCCAGGGGGCCACCGAGCAGGCCTCCAACTCCGAGGAAATCTCCGCTTCCATGGAAGAGATGGGCGCCAACATCCAGCAGAACGCGGACAACGCCTCCCAGACGGAGAAGATAGCCCAGCGGGTTGCGGAAGACGCCAACCAGAGCGGAGAGGCGGTGGGCAAGACCGTGGAGGCCATGAAACAGATTGCCGAAAAGATCGGAATCATCGAAGAGATCGCCAGGCAGACCAACATGCTCGCCCTGAACGCGGCCATCGAAGCCGCCAGAGCCGGGGAACAGGGCAAGGGTTTCGCGGTAGTTGCCGCGGAGGTCCGCCGCCTCGCCGAGCGCAGCCAGAATGCCGCCGCGGAGATCAGCGAGCTCTCCTCCAGTTCCGTGGAGATCGCCGAAACCGCTGGAGACCTGCTGACCAAGCTGGTTCCGGACATCCGGAAGACCGCGGAGCTGATCCAGGAGATCAGCTACTCCAGCAACGAGCAGAAGAGCGGGGTGGAGCAGACAAACAGCGCGATGATGCAGCTGGACTCCATAACCCAGCAGAATGCCTCCTCGGCGGAAGAGCTCTCCTCCACCTCAGAAGAGCTCTCCTCTCAGGCGGAGGGTCTAGTGGCAATGATCAATTTCTTTACCCTCGACCAGGACCAGGGCCGTTCCGTGGAGGCTCCCAGGCTTCTGCCCAAGGAGACGGTCTCCATGAATGTGGAAGACGAGGAGAAGTTTGAGGAGTTATAGACTGGGATATTCCTGACGGATTCAGCTGAGCCCCGACAACCAGGCGTTTAACTCGTCCTGCCTGGCCCGGGCTTCACTGTCTCCGCCCGCGAAGGTACCCAGCTTCAGTTCCCCTTGAATACCTCCGTCCAGCATATGGAGTACCCGTTCGCTTCTGGCCGCCACCTTTGGATCATGGGTAACCAGCACAATCGTTGTTCCGCCGTTGTGTACATCCTTGAGAATATCCAGGATCTCGGCGGCGGATCCGGAATCCAGGGCCCCCGTGGGCTCGTCCCCGAAGATCACAGCCGGCTCGTTGATCAGACTCCGGCAGATACCGACCCTCTGCAGCTGTCCGCCGGAGGCCTGATCGACGGAATTGCGGGCCAGGGAGCCAATCCCGGTACGATTCATCAGATACCGGGCCCGGTGATCGATTTCTGAGCGACTGCGCACACCCTCGGCATAGGCGGGCAGACTGATATTATCCAGAAGGTTCAGGTTTTTCATCAGATGTATCTGCTGAAATATGAAACCCATCTTGCCGAGTCTGAGGCGGGAGAGTTCTTTTTCCTGCAGTCTGCTGATCTCCCGCCCTAAAAAGCATACCCGGCCGGAGCTGGCCCGGTCCATGCCGCTGACGGTATAGAGCAGGGTCGATTTGCCCGAGCCGGAAGGTCCCATGATGGAGACAAACTCTCCTTTCCTGATCTCGAGGTCGATGCCCTTGAGGACATCCGTCCGTTTATTCCCCCCCAGAGGATACCACTTATTCAAATTTTGTGTTTCCAGTACCATTGTCATCTTCTTCATTCTCCTTCCGTCTATTCAACTGTTATTAGCGATATTGTCTGTTTCAGAGAGCCTGCGATGCTGAGGACCGCCGCAGCAGCCACAAGGACCGCGAGCATAAGCGGCAGCAGGCAGTATGCCATCAGTGGATCAATCACAAAGCTGATTCCCGGCGCTCCCATGAAACCCCATATAAAACCTACAAAGCCTTGCCCCAGGGTATTGGCAAAAAGACTGCCCGCTGCAAGTCCCGTTACCAGCAGAATCAGCGCAGCACTCAAATACTGAATCCGGACTGAGGCAGGAGTAAATCCGATGCTCCGCATCACAGCTATACGCCCTGAATCCCTGGCAGCGAGCATGCGAAAGAAGAGGGCAGTTATAAGGACCGCAATCAGGCTTCCCATGGCGATGGCAGCCTTGATGAACCGCGAAAGCTGAAGAATGGTAGAGCCCAGGGTCTGATCAAGATAACTCTCAAGATGCGTAATCCGGGCGGAGGGAAGCAGGGCGCCGAGCTCCCCGGCCTTCGCCTGAACGTCAATTCCGGGAGCAAGTTCCAGGGCAAGGGTATATCCCAGGGGAAGCCCCGGAAAACCATTGAACGAGGCCTTGGCGGTCCGCCCTCCGTTGGTAATGTCCTGATAAATACCGCTGATCCTCATCTTCCGGGAAGAACCGCCGGCTTTCAGAACCAGGGAGTCACCGATCTTCACATTCAGATCCCGGCTGTTGAGATATGAAACAGCCAGCTCCTCCCCGGATAGAGGTACGGTCCCTTCAAGATATTTCAGAGGAAAGAGGGAGTGGTTTCCGCTTTCCACCACCAGTGAAGCTCCGTCCTCCGGACGATCCGCAGTGTCATACTCAAGTTCATAGCGGGACCGGGTCAGCAGGGCATACCGCTCCATCTCGGGGTCCTTCTTCAACAAGCCCGTCAGCTCTTCAAGACACGATTCCGTTTCGTCTGAATACCGCAGGTCTATGCGGATATCACTCCGACCTATCCCCATGTAGGAGATAAAGTCGGGAGAAGCAAGGGTGGTAAGAAAATGGAAGGGGATCAGGATGATCAGAGCGGAGAAGAAATAGACCAGGAGGAGCAGGGCAAAAAGTCTGGGGCGCTGCAGGACATCCCGAAGACCAAGTGCCACGTTAACATTTATACCCCGAAAAACCTTCAAAGGCAGAGGCCTCCTTCTGCCGGAAGCGTCCCCCGCAGACCCGGAGCGGAGGGCTTCAACTGCGCTGACAGCGCCGAAGCGCCGAAAAACCGGCAGAAGAAGCAGAAAGGCAAACAGAAGAATCCCCGCGGCCGCACTCAGGGGAACAAGGTAGCGGGATGTCTCCGACGGAGCCTGCCCGATACTGAAGAGAATATTGGAAGTGAGCAGCGGGTTACAGAGAATTGAGACAAGGCTTCCGCCCAGAGCGGCAAGCCCGCTGATAACAAGATACTTGACCAGAAATATCCTTCGTATCGTCTTCTTCGGCAAGCCCACGGCCTTCATAACCCCGATCTCACGGTAATCCTCTTCTATGGAGCCGAGGATGATAAAACGCAGACAGAGGACCGCAATGATCAGCAGAAGAAGACTCAGGATTCCCAGGACCACTGCCAAGATACCGTCGCTTATGCTGTTGAGCACGTAGAATATACGATAGTCCACCGCCGGACCTTTTCTGGGCAGATTCGTCTTCTGCCAGGCTTCACTGAACTCATCGATCCGCGAGGAATCGCTAAGGCGAAAGCTGATCAGGTACTCCCGGTCTGGAAAAATCTCTTCCAGCTCCCGGAAATCCGCTCTGTTCATCAGGAAGCGTTTGGAATGAACCACCGCTGGATTCATCTGGGCGTCCCGCACAAGAAGGGATACCCGGAAATCCCGTTGTATCCCGGAATGTGTCAGGCTAACACGATCGCCGATTCTCACCCCCCTCTCCCGGGCATAATAGACAGGTACCCCTATTTCTCCCCTGGCCGGCTCAGGGATGCGGTTTTTCATATCCAGCAGATAATCAAAACGGGGATTCTGGACCACGAGACTGATATCCATAATGCTGTTCGTCTCGGCTTCATCGGCGCCGGAAAACTTCAAGGATGCCCCATCGATACTGATCATCCCGGAGATCTGGCAGTCTTCAACCAGTCCCCCGACTCCTGCCCAGGAAGCAATCTCTTCAGCTTCAGCGGCAGACAGCCTCCCGCCGTGCATCTGTACAAAATGGGGGGCTTTGGCGGTGATGAAAAAAAGACGCAGGGATCCTGCCAGGTCGCTTATGAGTCCTGTGCCCCCCGCGGCCATAAGAGCCGAGAGAAAGATGAAAACAAAGACAACCAGCAGCGAAGCTTTCCTCCGCGACAGGTCCCGGAAGAGAATTCTTGAAAGGATCATATGCTGCAGCCCTCCTGCTGTCTCTCCTGCCTCTTTTCCGGCCAGATAAAACAGAGCCAGCGCAGAGCAACAAGCCAGGAGGTCAGGGTCAGACCGAAACCGGCGATAATCAGCATCAGGGCGATACCTCTTCCCGGCCCTGTACCGATCAGATGTCCAATGGTCGGAGCCAGAGCGCCATGGTCCATCAGAAGGGGGGTAAAGAGACGGTCTGCAAGGAGTCCTGAGCAGGTGTAGGCGACAAGGTAGCCGCTCTGGGTTATCAGACCGATCAGGCCCCAGACACGTCCCTGAAAATTGCCGGGGATGGATGTACGGATAAGGACCTCGGCACCGGTATTGATAAAGGGCAGACAGAAAAAGAACAGAAAGAAGCTAAGGCTTATCCAGACAAGACCGGTACTGAAGCCCATCATTCCAAGAAAGATTCCCGACGCTCCCAGACTGAGGGCGATGAGTATATCCAGCCTCTGGGGCAGACCGAGAAGACCGATCAGAATCCCCCCGATGAGCATTCCCGAAGCC
>Ga0334898_1001693_pt1 | contig 23229 bp, 22 predicted proteins | sample GraSluR3_MG_10_FD_207228 | JGI IMG/M metagenome (GOLD analysis project Ga0334898, IMG submission 207228) | Sludge microbial communities from methane-producing bioreactor in Wageningen University, Netherlands - Granular Sludge_3_08-R3 | ecosystem: Engineered > Bioreactor > Anaerobic >... | reverse complement strand
GTGTCTGTACGGAACCGACATCACCGTCATGGAACTGATGCCTGTGCTTCAGCGTTACGAAGCCTTTGCCATTCAACCGGTGGGCTACGAGCATAATGTCGATTCCGGCATGACTACGTTTGTGTTTCGTGTGCGCGGCAGCGAACATGCCGGCTGGTCGGCCATGGCTTCCAGCCTGCGACAGCTTGACGGGCTGGCCAGCCTGCATATGGAAGAGGCTCCTGTTCCGTAGTGGGTGCAGTGCGCAGGCTGCGCACACCCTTTGCCGCCACCGGCAGCACATCGTGCCGGGCCTCTTTTTGTGGCGGGGGTTGTCATGGCCCGTCACAGGCCTTAGTATACCAATGTGCCGCACTGCATACCGCACGGCACGAGTACAGCGCCGTAAAGGTGAGCCATGGAGGTGCACCGTGAGTACCAGATATCCGCAGCGGGCGCGCGCAGCCCGTGCCAGAGTAAAAGTGGCCGCATTCGATGGTGCGCCATGGCTTTTCATGCTGGCTTCAGCTTTCGGTTTCAGTCTGTGGCAGTTACTGGCAGGCTGATGTTTCTGACCGCAAATCAGGTAGATAAAGCCGCACCCCGTACAGGGGGGCGGCTTTTTTGTATCCGGCGGTTAGCCCGTATACCGGCAGAAAGCATACTCCGCCGCCCGCACAGTCATCTTTTTTTGATTTTATGCTTGACCAAAGAATAAGAATTGTTACTATTAAACCAAGGGCGACGTGGCAGTCCGCCCTGCCTACCTTCACAAGGCATCGCGACGGAACGGGTGTGGCAGCCCGTTCCGCCGCGGATACAGAATGAGAGTATACGGAGGGCTACACATGAGTGAACTGGCTCGCTTCGGCAATCTTGATATCGACTGGAACCTGAGTCCCGAACATGCGGTGACCATGTATCTGGAATGGGGCAACAACGACTGGCACGCGGAGTATCCGCCTGTGCGCTCCAAGGATGATGTTTCCACCTATTTTGTGGTGGATACCTGGGGGGCCAGACCGGTTGTGCGGCTTGTGCGCAGAAATTCGGAACAAGCGGAAGAACTGGCCACTATCGAGCTGCCCGACCATCTGGCAAACAGATGGCTGCATGAGCATGGCGACCTCAAAGGCATCTGCGAGCCCACCGAAGAGATCAAGGCCTGGCTTAAAAAAGAGCTGGGCCACGAATAGATAGTTTCCTGAAGAAACGCATACCGTTCTTCACCACTCCTTGGACCTTGGTACCCGAGTCTGGAAGGCGGCATCTTATGGGGAGATGCTGCCTTCTCTTTTTTGCATGCCCGCCGCGCGCAGGGCTGCGCGGTGTTGTTTGCCTGCGGCTTCTCCGGAACGGCAAAAGTGCGCAGCGGCACAGGCGGACTGCCGTGCAGATACCATATGCCTGTGTGATGCAAAATGTAGCCTTTTGCTTGCAGATGACGCTGCCGGGCATAAATATACGTATTTCCGGCAGGGTCTTGACGGAATCCGGTAACTGTGACCTTATGGACGTGTCTCTCCTTTATCCGATGTTATACGGATAGCTGGCAGAAATTTCCGGTATGCCGCGCGTCTGCGCGGCTGGTGGGAGTTTATGTTGAAACCGCGTACTGAAGCCGGAGATTTTCCGGCGCGTCCGTAACCGGCGGGCGTTCATGCAGACGTATTTCCCTGGCTATTTGAATCAGGAGGTCCTTATGAAGCCGGAAGAATTCGCAAAGCGTTTTTTTGACACTGCTGCCGAAATGGGATGCAACCTCACCGATCGGGGTAACATCCAGTGCAAGGGCGGTAAAAACCTGTCGCAGGGCAAGGTGGCACGCCTGTGGCAGCGTTACGGTGAAGAATGCGTCCGTTGCGCCAAGGCTGATTTTCCGCACGATGCCAACGGGCTGAAACAGTTCCGCCAGATTGCCGAGCGGACTCTGCAGGCCTGATACTCCGGCCGCTTTGTGTATCTATGCAGGCCGCGCTGTACCGCGCGGCCTTTTTTTGTGCATCGCGGGGCTCATGCGCGGGCAGGCACAAAAAAAAGCGGCAGCCCGAGTTGTCGTACAGGTCCGCGGCACGGCAGGCAAAATCTGTTGACAGTAAAGGCACCTCGGCCGAGTATCCGCGTTCCGGTATGCGGGGGAAAGCTGCCATTATGCATACCGGTAATTATTTGCAGGAGTGCGTGCATGCAGGAAGGAAAAGGAATCGGTTATGTGGCTGCTTTTGCAGCCATTGTGTTGTGGTCTGGCAACTTTGTCGTGGCCAGACTGCTTAATGAGGCGCTTTCCCCTTTGGCGACTTCGTTCTGGCGCTGGGGTATTGCCAGCGCTGCGCTGCTGCCGCTGGGCTGGAGTGCGTTCCGCCGTGACTGGCCGGCCATTGTGGCGCATAAATGGTATTTTCTGCTTACGGCGTTTGTGGGCATAACCATTTTCAATACCATGGTGTATATGGCCGGACGTACCTCTGCGGCGGTCAACCTGTCGCTTATAGCCACGTCATCGCCTGTGTTCATGTTTCTGTTTGCCAGAATTTTTCTGGGCGAGGCGATCAGCCCCCGTCGTGTGGCCGGGCTTGTGGTGGCGCTTTGCGGGGTGCTGGTACTTATTTCACGGGGGCACGTTCAGGCTCTGCTTCAGCTTGAATTCACTCAGGGCGATTTGTGGATGCTGCTGGCAGCCGTATGTTTTGCCGTGTATTCCGTGCTTGCCCGTCAGCGGCCGCAGGGGGTTTCGCAGAGCGCTTTTCTGGTAGCCACATTTATTCCCGGACTGATCATGCTTACACCTGCCTATGTGGCAGATGCCTGGACAGGGCCGGCCGTGCAGTTCACACCTCTGGTGGTCGGCTGCCTGCTGTACATAGGGTTAGGGGCTTCGCTCACCGCCTATTTCCTCTGGAACAAGGCCGTCGGCATTCTCGGTTCTTCCCTTGCGGGTGTGCTGTATTACTCGATACCTGTTTTTGCCGGACTGGCAGCGTATCTGCTGCTGGGTGAGCCGGTAGGGTTCATACATCTTGCCAGCGGGCTGCTGGTTATCGGCGGCATTCTGCTGGCGACCAGAGGCTGAACCTGACGCGCGGCACTGTCACCGGACGGGCGCAGCAGACAACAGATGTCTGCCTGCCTGCGGCCACAGTGCCTGCATTGGTTCAACCACCTTGGCAGGGCGGCTGGTCAGACCAGTGCGCAGACGCTGCGCAGTCGCATGCTTTGTTCCTGTATCCTATTTAAATAAAAGCAGTTTTATAGATAGCCCCTCTGGCAGTTCCTTCCGGACTCTGCCGGAGGGATTTTTTTATGCTCAAGAGTTGGACGCATGTGGCAGCCGGAGCTACATACTTAGTCATCCCTTGCAGCTTCCTTCTTCCGGCAAGATGCAGGTGCCGCAGGGGATGGTAAAGTGTCTCTCCTTACAGGGGTGGGGGCATTTTACCGGCAGCTCCGCCTTGTGTCGCCGGCACGACGGCAAGCGCGGAAGCCGCAAAGGACGACACAGCGTGCCTTTCCGCCTCGGCGGGATGACATAACCGGTTGCGCGTGACCGCAACAGTGTCGGAGTCCGTATTGTACGGACGGATTCACTGAGCCGGACCGGATCCGGCAGCAGACGGAAGTCGCGCCTCTGTCTGCTGCCGCGGGTTCAGGTGCTCGGCCGGAACATACCGGCCACATGCGGGATATACTGAGCTTCCGCATAAGAAACGCCCCGCAGAATGTTCTGCGGGGCGTTTTTATACGGGATGGGTATGGCGGGGCCTACAGTTTGCGCACTTCTGCGTACCAGCCGGTAGCCTGTTCAAGCAGCGAATTCACTCTGCCGACAAGCGCGTGGGGATCACGCAGGTAGCCTTCAAGCAGCAAAGCGGATTCGTAAAGCTGTTCCGTGGCCTGCGCGAGCAGCCTGTCGTCAGCATCGGCGCGGTAAAGCCGCAGCAGGTTTCGGGTAAGCGGATGGTCAGGGTTGATTTCCAGCACTTTGCGCGGCACTGATTCGTCTTTGTTCATGACGCGCATCAGTTTTTCCATGGAAGCAGTCATACCGCCGTCTTTACTGGCAAGGCAGGCCGGAGAATCAGAAAGCCGCGCTGATTCGCGCACGTCTTCCACCTTGTCGCCCAGCAGGGTTTTCATGTGGGACAGCAGGCTGCTCAGAGTTTTTCGTCCTTCTTCGTCCAGAGCTTCAGGCGCATCCTTCTTTTCCACATCATCAAAGTCTTTCAGCGCGTCGGCATCGGCATGTTCCGCGGAGCGGAATTCAAACTCGTTCCATTTGCCGAGCGATTCCATGATGAACTCGTCTGCAGCTTCGTACAGATACAGCACTTCAATGCCCTTGCGCCGGAAAATCTCCACATGGGGGTTCAGGCGTGCGGCTTCACGGTTGGGTGCGGACACATACCAGACGGTCTTCTGCCCCTCTCTTGCACGGCCGATATAGTCATCCAGCGAGCACAGACCTTTTTCGTCATCCAGTGCGGAACTGTTGAAGCGCAGCAGCGGGATGAATTTATCTCTGTTGACGTAATCGTTGTAGCCCATGCGGAACACCCGTCCGTGGGTACGCCAGAAGGTGGCATATTTTTCGGCATCTGATTCCGCAAGTTTTGCCAGATGCGCCAGCACCTGCTTTACCAGCGTCTGGCGGATTTTGGCGATGAGCGCATTTTCCTGCAGCGTTTCGCGCGAGATGTTCAGCGGCAGGTCTTCCGTATCCACAACTCCTTTGAGGAACGAAAGATATTCAGGAATCAGGGCCTTGTATTCTTTGCTGATGAGCACTCGGCGCACATACAGGTCCAGTCCGTATTTGTCGCGGTCATACCCGAAAAGCTCGTTGCCGAAATTGGGAATGAAAGCCAGAGATGTGAACTGCACCGGCGCATCGATGGAAAGGTGGATGGTGTCCATGGGCGCCTGTGTGTCAAAGGTGAGGAACGTATAAAAATCTTTGTACTGTTCCTCGGTGACCTGAAATCTGGGTTCGCGCCACAGGGCCGGGGTGGTGTTGACGTGCTCACCTTCTACCGAAACGGGGAAGGGGATGAAGTTGGAGTGCCTGCGGATGACATCCTTCAGATGGTCTTTTTTCAGAAAATCACCGGCATCTTCCTTCAGACGGATGTCTATGCGGGTGCCGCGTTCCGGCGCGTCGAGGGCTTCTTCCAGTTCAAAACTGCCCAGCCCGTCACTGGTCCAGCGCCATGCGCCGGAGGCGTCCAGTGCGCTGCGCGTGGTCACCGTTACAGAATCGGCCACCATGAACACGGCATAAAAACCCACACCGAACCGGCCGATGATATTGCTTGCCTGTTCACCTTTTTCGGCAAGTTCTTTGAGAAAACGCTCGGAACCGGAGCTGGCGATGGTGCCAAGGTTATCGATAAGTTCCTGACGGGTCATACCGATGCCGGTATCACTGACTGTCAGGGTGCGTGTTTCTTCGTTGACGGTTATGGCTATGTTCAGGTCAAGGTCGGCGGCCGGAGCGGCTTCGCCCCGTGTCTGTGCAAAGCGCAGCTTGTCCAGTGCGTCGGAAGCGTTGGAGACCAGTTCGCGCAGAAAAATTTCTCTGTTGGTGTACAGAGAATGGGTGATGATGTGCAGCAGCTTGCGTACTTCGGTGCGGAATTCGTGTTTTTCGGCGGCGGCGCCGTGCTCTTTGCTCATATGGTTTCCTCCTGAATATATCAATACATACCCGCGGCAGCAGCGGAATCTGCGCAATGCATGCGGGGCACTGCCTGCATACATAAATACGCAGCGCCTGCAGTCAAGATGTTCCGGTGCGGCAGGGGGATGAAGAAAAGCCCGGGGCATGCTGTCCGTATTCAGAACCGTGGACCCAGAAGTTCACGCAGCGCGGGGCGCACGGCCTCCTGCCGGGAGAAATCCAGCGCTGCAAATTCGCGCATCAGAGCTCCGCGGGCGGCCTCCACTGTGGCTGCGGAACCGTGGCGCATCAGATAGTCTGTAAGTTCCTGCAGAATCATGGGTGCGCATTCGCAGTGCATAATGCCCGCATCCACCAGATTCATGCGGGCGTTGTCTGCCTGTGTGCCATTGTAGCAGCGTATGCACAGAGCCGGTATGACACCGTAATCGCGCAGCAGTCTGCGTATGGTGGTGTCCAGCATGGCGCATGCACCGCCCAGACGCTGCCGCATGTCGCCGTGGCGTATTGCCGCCGCATGGTCGTATGTTTGCGTGGCGATAAAGGTTGCCCCCATGTCCACCAGTGTTCCTTCACCGCCTTCGGGCGGCGTGGAAGGAACGGATACGATACACTCCGGCGCGGCCAGAGTCAGTACGGCGGTTATGCGCGCCAGAACGCTTATGCCGTTTTTTACACCGGCATGGTCTGCAGGGGGTGTGGTTTCAAGGTGCAGCGTGCGGGCGCCGTGCCCGAATATGTTTTTCAGGCTGCGATGCTGTGAGAGCAGGCACAGGGCTTCATATTCCGGTCGGGGCGATGCCAGCCGGATACCCAGCGTGATGCGGCGCGCACCGGCTGCCATGTATGTGTGGGGCTGCAGCAGCGCACTGTCAAAACTTTCATGCGGAACGGTGTTCAGTGTCTGGTATGTGGGGCGGTGGTAAGAAAGCTGCATGTGCACAAGGCGCGGCAGCCCGCCGGCGGCCAGTTCCACTGCCTGCCGTGCGGTAAACGCCCGTGCGCGTATCCGCAGCAGCGGCAGAGTGCCTGCGGGGCACCGGCCTGCCAGTCTGTTTTGCAGCGCCAGCAGGGTGCGGGTTGTCACCGAGTCGTCGGGCAGATGCAGCGTGACTATGGTATGCCCGCATGCGGCCAGAGACGCCACAGCCTGCGTCATGGAATCTATCCATGAGGCTCCGGTGCTGTGCCGCCCCGCACCGGTACCTATGCCCGGGCAGCGCACGGGCACGTGCACAAAAACACGGTTACCGGTAAGCGCCCAGCGTGTACTGCGCGCCAGATCAATTATGCTGTCCAGATGATGCGCCTTGTGCGCCGCCAGCAGTACCGCGGTCTGTTCCAGCGTAAGTCCGCGCATGGCGGATGCGGCGTCAAGCGCCTCTTCCGTCTCGCTGTCGGGCACTGTGCGTCTGTTCAGCAGGGCTTTGATGTGCGCGGGGTTAAAGCTTGACTGCATGGCTCTGTTCCGTCGGGGGTTTCGGGTGTACGCCGTTGTGCTAACAGCCGGCGGAGTTTTTGAAAAGAAAAACCCGCCGGGCTCCTGCCCTTTGACAATCTTTGCTTCTGTGATTACTCCCAACGCTCAATACTATTAAGGAGAGATAAGACATGTTCACGTTTACTCCCGCAGGCGTCTGCGCAAAACAGATGCAGTTTGATATTGATGCCGGAGGAAAGCTGGCCGATGTGCGTTTTACCGGCGGCTGTCCCGGCAACCTTGAAGCCATTTCGCGTCTGCTGGAAGGAATGGAAGCCGGCGAGGCTGTTTCCCGCCTGACAGGCATCACCTGCGGTAAAAAGCCCACGTCCTGCCCTGACCAGCTGGCACGGGCCGTGCGCAAGGTGCTCGACGGTGAAGGCGACTCCATGCGTGCGCGTCCCGCCGGTGCAGCCTCTCTCGGTTTCGGGCTGGGCAATCCCTTTGCCTGATATAGCAACACGCTGCCCGGGCAGTGCACAATGAGGACGCGGCCGGTTCTCCGGCCGCTTTCACATGATGAGGACACAGGTATGAAAGAGGCATTTCTGCGGGTGTGGCGGGGTGAAGAGACTCTGTTTATCACTTTCTGGCTGTGGCTGGTGCTGGGGGGGCTGATAGTTTCGTTGCCGCAGACCATGCTGATGCTGACCGGATACAGCTTTCCGGCAGACGCCTACTGGCAGGCATACGGATTTTGTGTGTATCGTGCCGCTGTGCTGGCGTTTCAGTTTGCCGTGGCCGTGGGACTGTGGCGCGCGGCATCACCGCAGGGCGTGCCGTGGCCCGACAAGGCCTGGCGTCTGGGGGCGCGGGTGGTCGCACTGGCCACTGCGGGGGGCGTTGTGGGTGCAGGGGCGGTGCAGACCGCCGCAAACATTATCGGTATAACTCTTTCGCTGGCCGGCTGACGGCAGCCCGTATTGACGCTTTGACCCGGGGGGCTTACATACCGGGTAAGTGCGGCTTTGCCGCGAGTGAGTATAATCAGCCTGAGATCATAACGGGAGACCTTGTCATGATGCATAAAACCGTTGTCCGCCCGGCCCGCAGGCAGGGCGTTGCGGCAGTTGTTTTTGTGCTGTTGCTGGCAATGTTCGGAGCAGGTTGCTCCAGCCAGAGCGGCAGTGTGTATTCCACCAGCCAGGCGCGCGTGGTGCACCGTGTAGAATACGGTACCGTAACGGCGGTGCGTCAGGTGCAGATTCAGGGCGAACAGTCCGGGCTGGGCGTGCTGGGCGGTGCCGTAGTGGGCGGCGTGCTGGGCAGCACCATGGGTGCCAGCACCGGACGCACGCTGGCCATACTGGGCGGTTCGCTGGCCGGAGCCGCTGCCGGTGCCGCGGGTGAACAGGCCCTCAAGGACAAAAACGGTCTGGAACTGACGGTGAAAATGGAAGACGGCTCCACCGTTTCCATCGTGCAGGAAGCAGATGAATATTTCGCCGCGGGTGACCGCGTGCGTGTGCTTACGGCCGGTGACGGTTCCGCCCGTGTGAGACATTAACCGTTTTGAGGACGTTGCGCAGGGTGTATTACGGGTTACCGGTACACTGCATGCGGCAGGGCCGTCAGGGCCGTCAGGGCCATCAGAGCCATCAGAGCTATTAGAGCTATCAGAACCATCAGGGCCGGAAGATATCTTCCGGCCCTTTCTGTGTTTGAATTCCGGCGTGTTTTTTTCTGCGGTGCGACCGCGGCGCTGTTGCGGCTTGACAGATCCGTTTTGCTTCCATAGGTGATATTGAAATTCTTTATCGCAATAGCGGCACAGCAGGACACGTCACGGGGGGGTATCTGTGACGCGGCCGCACGGCTTGCCGTAACAGTCGGGAGCAGGTGGATGGAGCAGGAATCCGCAGCGTTGGCATTGGGCATCGCAGGGCAGGCGACGCGTGAAGGCAGCAGAACAGAGGCGGCAGACAGCGGCCTTTTGTTTACAAGGGGTGATGTAGGCTGCGGCGATGTGCGTCTGACAGTGCATCAGCTGGCGGAATCATTGGGCAATGCCATTGATGCGCGCGATCCGCATACTCACAGTCATTCGGACGAAGTGGCGGAAACGGCCCGTGTCACTGCGCTGGCTATGGGATGTTCTTTTGAACAGGCAGAAATGCTGCACATAGCAGGCCATCTGCATGATATCGGAAAAATAGGAATTCCTGACAATATCCTGCGCAAGGCAAGCCCGCTGGACGATGAAGAGTGGGAAATCATGCGCAGCCACCCCCTGATAGGGGCCAATATCATACGGCCTGTGGCCTTGCTGGCGGAAAGCGGCGGGGTGGTGGACGTGGTGTTGCATCATCATGAACGCTGGGACGGTAAAGGGTATCCGCACGGGCTGGCCGGAAGGGATATTCCGCTGGGAGCCCGCATCATTGCCGTGGCCGACACACTTTCCGCCATGCTGCAGACACGTCCGTACAGAGAAGGTCGCAGCTTTGGCGCCGCCGTGGCCGAGATTGTACGCTGCTCCGGCAGTCAGTTTGATCCTGCCGTGGTCGAAGCCTTTGTGGCTTCGCTGGACCGCGTGAAGCATGCGTGGCCGGCAGGGGGGCAAGCGCCTGCTTTTATGCCGCCGCGATAAGGCCGGTACATGACGACAACGTGCCGGTGCCGCCTTACGGCGGCTTTTTTTTATGCGCGGGCTGGCCTATAGTAACGCGGTGTCTGTTCTGCAACCGGGAGCCGCCGTGTCGTCGCCTTTGGTCCGTCCTGTTTATTCTTCCGTTATTCTTGCGGCGTGGCTTGCTGTCTGTCTGGGGGCCATTGCCGGCTGCATGGCGTCGCCGTCCGGCGGGGCCGCCGTATCCCTTTCTGCGGACATGTTTGTGCCGCAGCACGCCGCACCGGAAGGCTGCTCTGCCGGAGATGATGCAACCGGCGCGGCAGTAAGCCGTGCTGCTGATTTCGACGCGCTGGTGACGCGGGTTTTTGCTGCTGCCCTGCGGGGTGCAGATCCTTTGCCCGTGTCCTCCGTATATCTGGATGAGCCGTCCGCTCCGGTACAGGGCCGTCCGTTGTCTGCGCAAGAGCGGCGGATATACTCCGCGGTGTACGGCGCTGCGGGCTCCGCTGCGCAACTGGTCAGGCTGCTGCCGCCTGAATACCGCAGTGTCGAGCTGTCTTCGGCGCTGTACGCCCGTACGGGCGGAGTACTCCGGCGTGTTGCCGCGGGTTTCGGCGGTCCGCCGGTTGACGGCGGAGTTCTTTCTGCCGCTGCCGCTGCTGAATTGCTGGATGAAGCTGCCGCAAACACACGGCGCCTTGTGCGTCTTACCCGCCGTGCCTTCGTGCCGGGCGGCAGTGCTGCAGACAGGCTGTTTGCCGGAATGGTGCGACGGTATGGTCTGCGCACGTTGCTGCATATCAGCCTGCAGCGCCGGATTGCGTCTCTGCTGGCGGCAAATGCCGCTGATATTCGTCTGGCTGACGGTGTGTTTGTCGCGGTCGGGCAGGCAGCATCCGGCGATGCTGTTTTGCTGCACGAATTACAGCAGCGCCTTTTTGCTGTTGACGGAATGCTTGGCGCTTTGCGGCTGCGTCTTATGCGCGAACCGGAACGCTGGATGCAGGATGCGGATCCCGGAATTCCTTTGCGTCTGTGGAGAACAGGGCGCGAGGTGCGCCGCCTTGTGAACGGTTCACCTTATGCGGCAGAAGCGTTGAATCTGGCGTTCCGCGCATTGTCTTCCGCAGCGGCGGCACGGCGTGAGGCACCCGCAAGGCTGGCGGCTGAATTGCGGCAGTCCATGCAGACGGCGCCGCAGAAGGTGAAACTGCTGGCTCCGCGTTTTCGCGCTGCTCTGCGTACTGCCGGCCGTCAGGAGCAACAGGCCTTGGAAGAGCTGCGCACGCTTATGGAAAGCTGGCCGGTTTCTCCGGCATTTGCCCGCGCCCTGTCTGCGTTGCTGGAAATTTTGCAGCAGGAGCAGCAGGTTGCTGCCGTGTTGAATACAGAGCTGCCGGAGGTGGCGGCCTATACGGCGGAGCATGCGGTACAGGCCGTGCTGGCGGCAAAGGCGTGGCAGGAAGCGGGCAGCGCCGTGCCCCGCGGTCTGGCTGATGTCGTAGCGCACGGCAACGAGCTGCTGTGGTGCATACGCGAAGAGGAACGCGACAGAAATGTGGCGGCACAGGAACGCCACAGACTGCTGCAGACGGTGCTGCGTGATGCTCTGGAGCATGGCAGCGGCCCTGTGTGATGCTGTGTGCGGCAAAAAGCGGCGGTATGTGGCGGCAGAAACTGGCGGAACCGCAATATGCTGCGGTTCCGCGTAAACTATGGTCCCGAAGCCGCCTTTTTGCATCCGTGACGGAGTGCGGGGGCGTATCAGGCCCGGCCGGACGGCGGCGGGGCAAACCACCGGCGTATGGCCTCCGGATCGGCCCTGTAGGTGCCGTCAGTGCAGCGCCGGGCAGGAAAGTTGTCGTTGCGTATCCATCGCTTGACTGTTTTCTCTCCCGCTCCCACCGCGTTGCATATGGCAGTCAGCCCCACCAGCACCAGCGGACGGGCCGGTTCGCCGTGGGGTGCATACTGCGGAATATGTCCGTATGGTGGGGGCAGGAAGGTAGCTGCCCCGTACAACTGGTTTGCAGGGGGGGCGGCTGCGCCGTGACAAAGGTGGTGCGTATTCTCTGCCGCCTGTGCTTCGTACGGGTCTGTTGCCGTGCGGATTTCCGATTCTGGCCACATTAGTGCGTGTTCCCCCTTACCACGGCAATACCGTGGCCTTGCCGGTCATGGTTGCCGGTGTCAAAATGAAACCAGTTCATTCCCTCAAAGGCCTCTATGCGTCTGATGGCGCGGAACTCCTCGTCGTCCGGCCGCAAAAGCAGATCGTGTCGGACCTCCTGAGGCGTGGCGTCGCGGAACAGGCAGTCGAAGGCCCGCCCGTATTTGTGCTGCGACAGTGCCGCACCGGTGGCGCAGTCCCACGGGCGCCAGCCCGAAAGTGTGCGGTTGCCTCCGGCATGCCATGTATTGACCGTTACAGGCCCGTAGCGGCGGCGCAGCAGGTCCAGCGTGCGCAGCGCGTCCATATCAAAAAGCATGAGCAGGTTGCGGCGCACAGCGGCGCGGGGGTGGGCAGCCATCTGCGGAGGCACCAGTTCTTCAATACGGAAGTGGCGGGGGGTGTAGCAACGCATGGCGGCTCCTAATGCAGCGAGGCAGCTGCAGGGTGCAGGCAGAAGGGTTGCCGGAAAAGAGCCTGTTGCCCGCACGGAGCCTCATCTTTGTTTTCTGTGGAAACCAGCTGCACGGCAAAAGCCCTGATCAGTGACCCCGCCTGCTGCCCGCAGAGAGAGAACAGCTCACCTTCAATGTGGACGACACTGCCCGGAGTGAGCATGCGCATGCACCAGTCGCCCAGTTTGCCGGGCGCAAACACGGTGTGCGCGGCGTGCAGTCCGTCCTGCGCTGTGCTTATTTTCAGAGCGGTCACAGCCCCGCATCCCAATTCCCGTTCCTGACGTCTTCTGGGCCACACGATTACGGTGCCCAGCAAAAAAACTCTGTTCACAATAGCCATTTTCTTCCCCGGTTGCATGATGTTGTCGGATGATACTGACGGTGCAGCGTGCGGAATAATTGTGCGGGGCGGCAACCTGCATGCTGCAGGGTGGTGTTTGCCGGCCGGTTCGGCGGGGCGCGCGGCCCTGCCTGTATCCGTACGGGGCAGCGTCAGTCCGGCCGGCGGCCGGTCTGGTCATGGTGCCGCTTAGCTCCGGCATCATGCCGCGGTAGAGCTTTGCGGAGCGGGCTTACTGCGGATTTCACCTTTCCTTTTTGTGTGCGTCTGCGCCCGCGTGCGGACCGCTCTTTCCGCAGGTGCGCGGCAGACGCGGTGCGGGCAGCCCTGCGGCAGCCCGCTAAAATCCCAGCCCCATGTCGGGCATGCGGTACAGGTCCTTGCCGTAGCGGTCGGGCTGCACGTCGCCCGAAGCCCACGGATCTTCAAACAGCCCGTATCCTCTCGTGGCGGCCTGCTGCAGGTCATTATCGCGCCTGCAGCGGGCAGAGCAGAACCGTTCCTTGTTGCTGGCAGGAGAAAATGCCCGGCCGCATTGTGCACATGTGCGCTTTTCTCCCTTACGAGCCCGTGCAGCCTGTGCGTGAGCGCCGCACGAGCGCGAGCAGTACATCTGACCGGCGTGGGTGGGGCGGACAGACTTGCCGCACCATGCGCAGGCGATTTCTCTGGGCACTGTACGCGCGGCGTCGGAACAGCGGCGCGAGCAGTACTTGCCTCTTCCTGCACGTATTCTGGCCTGCGGCACGGAAAATTCCTTGCCGCAGTGCCGGCAGGTTACAACCGGCATGGGCTGCCTCCTTCAAAAAAACGGTTGCAGTCGTCAAATGCCTTGCGGCATGCGGTTTCCGTTGCGGGCGTGCGCGCGCATTCATGCTCGAACACGGCATAATACAGGCGCAGCAACCGGCTGTGTTCTCCCTGCTCTATCTGTACCATGGGTTCGGTGTTGCACCGGGACCGTGTATCCATGCATCCGGCGCACAGCATCATGCCTTCACGCAGTTTGCGCACAGAAACATGAAACGGTCTGCCGCATTGCGCGCAGCGTACGCAGGTCATGGTCTGGTAAGGATTGGTAGTCATCATTGTCCCTCTGAAGTCTTGTGGCGGGGGCCCCTGTGTTTCTGTCTTTCCGCAGGACCCTGCCGTTTTGTGCCGGCGCATGGTGTTATGTGCGGGCACGCCGTCATGTGTGAACAGATATTTCATAAAGTGCACAGAATCGTCAAGTGGGTTTCGCACATTGACGTCAAGGCACTTTACATTTCCACAAAATGTGGTATAAACACACCCATGAAAGCCACGGATTTTTCTGAATCGGAACTGCGTATGCAGGAGTATGTGGAGCACGCCATAAGCAGGCTGGGCGGTGTGCGTGAAGTCGCCGTTGCCGCCGGTGTGAGCCGCCGGACCGTATATGCATGGAAAAACGGTGAGCGGTTTCCCAGCCGGAGCAATCTGAACCGCCTTTCCGGTGTGCTCATGCGCTGTGCTCCGTCCGAATCTCCCGTGCCGGAATTTCCTGCCGCCGATGGCCGTGAATCTGCTGCCGGTCTGGGTGTGCACGAAAACGACGGCACGGAGTATGGCCGCAGGGCCGCCTTTGGCGCCACGGGCGCAGCTGCGCATGCGGCGCATCCGTTGCACGATTTTTCCGATATGCCTGACCTGCGCGGAGTGCTGGACGAGTTTGTCTTTGTGTCCAAGGCAGATGCGCGGCCCAGTGCCGGGGGCGGGTCTTTGCAGACAGGGGCCGAGAACGTCGAGCGCCATGCCTTCCGGCTTGACTGGCTGCTCAGCAAAACGCACGACACATCATCGCTGCGGCTTATGGAAGTCATGGGAAGGTCCATGGAACCGACGCTGCACAACGGCGATGATGTACTTGTCAATGAAGGCGACACATATCTTGTGGAAGATAAAGTGTATGTTGTCCGTGTGCAGGACGAAATTTATATCAAACGGTTTGCCCGTACTCCGGGCAGGCTGCTTTTTCGCGGTGATAACCGCGACCTTGCCTATCAGGACATCGAAATTGACCCGCAGGACGTTTCCTGTGACTGGACAGTCATCGGCCGCGTGATATGGGCAGGCAAGGAGTTGTAGTGCGCAGGCACGCATAGGTTTTTTTGCGGTCTTTTTCTGTCGTCACCGCGTTCCGCTCCTTCCTGCACAAAGGAAGTGTCCCGCGGGCCGGTTTGCCGGTATCTCTGGAAGGCATTGCACTTTTTGTGCGATGCTTTTTTTGTTTGGATAACTGTGCACATCGGGTGTGCATACCGGCTGCGAACAGGAGGATTTATGGGGCATGTGCAGGCAGACTGCGACGGAATGAAAGAAAGGGGATTGCCAGCGGCGGATGCGCTGTATGGAGCGTACAGGCGGGGCCGTGGCGGGGAATGGCTTGTGCTGGGAGGCTGGCCGGACGGCTCGCGTGAAGAATGGACCGAACAGGCGGGGGCGCAGGCGCTGCGGACGGCAGAGGATATGGCTGCGGAAACAGGGCGCCCCGTGCTGGTTTACAGGCTTTATCATACGGAATACCCCGTGTCATACCCGCAGGGGTGATGATACGGGGCTGTAGGCAGCAGGCGGAAGCCCCGTGTGACATTGCCGTCCGCGGGTTTCGTTGCGGCGCAGAACAGAAGCGCGCATGCGGTACTATATTTTGCCGCGGGGCGGCGCATTTTCAGCGGACTGGTGGCGGGGATTGAAAGACTGGTCTGCGCAGTGTTCCGGAATCTGCATGTTTTGTGGTGCCGTTGTGATGGCTTTTGTTTACGCCGGCTGTCTGCGTGTGCTTCTGCTGGTTATGACAGAACAGAACACCTCCGGCTGTACTCCGCCGTTGTCAGTGTCTGTCCGGCTGCAGGGGCGGCGGAAGGGGGCGTTATGCAGGTGTTGACCGGCGGCGGGCCGGGGCGCAGAAACAGCCGGGGCTTTCCGGCGCGGGCTGCAGACTGTCTGTTGTACAGAATGAGCCGTCGCGGGCCGGAAATTGCTGACAGGCGGATGCCGGTCAGCGGGTGTATCCGGCAGTGCTGACTGCGGGGGCTGTGTTACCGGTGACGACCGTGCGCACATGGCCGGACGTGGAACCGGTTGTGGCGGCGGGAAGATGCAGGGGGCGTGCCGCCATGAACGCGGCGATGGCCAGAAACAGGGCGGCAGCTGCCACAGGCAGGCGGCGCAGGCAGAATTGTATGGTTTTCATGAAGCAACGTCTGAAGCCCGGCAGCACATCTGCGTGCGGGTGCCGGTTTTTGTTATACGCCCGCGCGGAATGCGGCGGCGTCTGATAGTCAGGGAAGAGTGGGTGTCTGCCACATTATGCAGCGTGAGGCAAGCTCTCTTTCAGGCGGCAGGCCGCGGCGGTGTGTGCGGCGGAGTACGGCAGACCGCGGGGTTCAGGGAATATGCTGCGCGGCGGCTGCGGAGCGCATGCGCTTGCAGTAGTCGGTTTTCCGTATGCGCTCCAGTTCGCCTTCCTGTTCAAGCTGTTGTGCGGCGGTGCGCATGCGCCGGCGCAAATGTTCGGGCACAGCGTCCGATGCGGCCAGATACCAGTCCGCATTACTGACAAAAGGCAGCGGAATGCGTTTGGTATGTTTCGGAATACCGCAGCGGCCTCCGATATCAAGATAGCCGTGTATTCTGCCTCCGCGCAGTTTCTTTCTGTTCAGGCCGAATCCTGCGACAGGCTCGAAATGTCCTGCGAACAGCAGATCTCCGGCAAGGGCCTCATTCAGTTCCGGCCCGTAGAACACTCCTTCCTGATAGCCCCAGATGCGGTTTCCGGCGGTCAGGTCGGCCAGACTGGCAGGTGAAAACGGCGGAGCGTCTTTGTCCATCATGAGCACGGTTCCCAGAGAAACCGTCCTGAACAGCAGGTGGTAATGCGCATGGCTGTTCCGGGTGTCGGGAAGCGAAGGGATAAGGCCGACCAAACCGCGTTCCGCGTGGTACAGATTGCGCCGCCAGTTAGTCTGGATGACAGGCACAAGCGTAATGTCCGCGCGTCCGGCAACGGCTCTGGCTATGTCCATCTCGATACCTGTCCAGTTGCCGTCTGTATCTTCATACACATACGGCGGATATTCTCCTACTAGTATGGAAATAAAAGCCCGTCCGTCCGTCTCGCGATAGGCTTGCAGGCCTTTTCCGGCCGTGACGGTGCGTGTTGCCGGTGTTTCCTGCGCATGCAGGCCGGCGGCAGGGAATACAAACAGAACAGCTATGAGTGCGTGCAGTATTTTGGTTATCAATGGATTATGGATAAAAATGGTATGTCCGGTAATACCGGTGTTGTGAGTGCGGATGGCATTGCACGATAATACTGTGTCTCCGGCAGATACTGCCGTACATTATTTCATACAGTTTGTTAAGCCCCGCGGCCCCATTGCTCTGCTGATGGTATAAGGCACATGGAATAACCATTGGTTCCGGATGGAAAGAACTGCGCGGCAGGGAATATAGTGTGCGGAACTGCAGAATGCGTTGTACGCGGGTGCAGGAAGACAGGCGCATTGCGGATGTGCTGAACCTGCTTGTATTTGTCTCTGCGATGCGTAATAGTGGAAGAAGTATATTTTTACGTCTCCACTGCTAACCTCGGGGAGCCTTCGGATGGTGGATGATTCTTTGTATGCTTTGCGCAAGCTGATTGTGCCCGAAGTGGTCTTCGGTGCCGGAGCGCTCCGTCTGGTGGGTCAGTATGCCGTCAACTTCAACCTGACGCACTGCCTTGTGGTTACCGATGCCGGTGTGGCGTCGGCGGGATGGAGCGGCAGCGTAGTGGATGCTTTGCAGGCTCACGGAGTCAGCTCCACTGTATTCAGCGATATTTCCGCCAATCCCCGCGATACCGAGGTGCGCCAAGGGGTTGCCGTGTACCGCGCGGCAGGGTGTGACGGCATTGTGGCTGTGGGCGGCGGCAGCCCCATGGACTGCGCCAAAGGGATAGGACTGATGGTTTCCGGCGGCAGAGACGTGCTGGAATACGAAGGCGTGGATAAAGTTGAGGTGCCCGCGCCGCCGCTCATCTGTATTCCCACCACGGCGGGCACCAGTGCCGATGTATCTCAGTTCGCCATTATCAATGACGCGCGACGCAGGTTGAAAATAGCCATTGTCAGCAAATCCGCTGTGCCTGATCTGGCGCTTGTCGATCCTTCCACCACTCTTTCCATGCCGCCGCGGCTCACCGCATCCACCGGCCTTGATGCCTTGTGCCATGCGGTGGAGGCCTATTGTTCCACGGTAAGCTCGCCCATGACTGATCTTTTTGCATTGCGCGCCATGCGGCTTATCGGTGCCAATCTGCAGAACGTGCTCGACAACCCGCAGGACATGGCTGCGCGGGAAAATATGATGCTGGCATCCATGTATGCGGGGTTTGCATTTTCCAATGCCATACTTGGGGCGGTTCACGCCATGGCGCACGGTCTGGGGGGGCTGCTGGACATGCCGCACGGAGAGTGCAATGCCATTCTGATGCCCCATGTGGTGCGGGCAAACTGTCAGGTTGTTCCCGCCCGCTGCGCCGATATTGCGCAGGAACTGGGGTTTGCCGGTGCGCCGTCCGGTGCGGATGCACTGGGTGATTTTTTACATGACAGGCTGCTCGATATGCGGCGCAGGGCCGGAGTGACGGCAACGCTGGGCACCATGGGCATGAAGCGTGAAGATATCCCCTCGCTGGCACGCAATGCCATGCACGATGCCTGCATGCTGACCAACCCCCGCAGGTTTACGCTGCAGGAAGTGGAAGCATTGTATCTGGAAGCGTTTTGAAAATGAAATCAAGGGTGCGGCATGATGCAGGATTCCAGAAAAAAACAGCCCGATCTTCCGCCGGACAGTCAGGGGGGTGAGCACCCGCTCCGTGCCGGACAGGCTATTTCTTCCGGAGCGGCAGATGCAGCGTCCGGAGGGTCTTCTGCGCCGCAGGAAGACCTGCAGTACCGTGATGCGGTGAGCAGCCTGATAGGGTTGGGCGAAAAGTCGCTGCGCAAGAGTTATTATCCTGAACTGAGGCGCAAGATTGCTGAGCTGGATGTGTTCCGGCGCATGGTTGACCACGCCAGCGATGCCATGCTGCTGCTGCGGACAGGCCCGCCTCTTGCCGTCACGCATCTGAATTCTGCCGCGCGCCGTCTGCTGGGGCCGGGACCGGAGGAGGGCGGCAGCATTGATCTGGCGGCGCAGCTGGGCCCCCGTGTGGAAGCCGCGTTGCTGGCAAGCAGCAAGGGGGGGCGTTCCAAACGCCTGACGCTGCATGTGCAGCAGGCGGACGGAGCCGAACTGGTGCTCGAAGCCTCGTTTTCGCCCATGCCGTCGGCGGAGGGCGATCCGGGGCAGGTAATCATGGTGGCCCGTGATGTGACAGCGGGGTTCAGGGCCGAACGTTCGCTGCGCGAGAGCGAGGAACGCTTCCGCGTGGTCTTTGAGCAGTCCATGCAGCATGTGGTTGTCCTTTCTCCCGAAGGTCTTATCCTGCGCGCCAACCAGAGTCTGCTTTCCGAATTTGCCATCTCTTTTGACGACCTGCGCGGCCAGCGTCTGAGTGATGCTCCGTGGCTGCGCAATATGCCGGAAATGGCGCGCAATGCCGAATCGGATGTAAGCAGTGCATCGGCGGGTGTCAGCGTGCGCCGGCTGTATCCTGTGCGGCTGCCATCGGGGCAGCTGTTTTTCGACTGTTCTTTCAAACCGGTGCGTGACGATGCCGGACGTATTATCCATGTGGTTGTGGAGGCACGCGATATTACCGCGCTGCTGGAGGCAGAGAATGAATCGCGCATGCTGCGCGGGCTGCTGACCAATGTGGTGGATTCCATGCCTTCGGTGCTGGCTGCGGTTGACGCCGCGGGCAGGGTCATCCAGTGGAACAGAGAGGCCGAACGGATGACCGGAACATCTGCACGCGAGGCCATGTGCCGTCCGGTGGAGGCCATGCTGCCGCATGTGGCTTCGCTGCGTTCGATGGTGCGCTACAGCATGGCCGAACAGCGCCCCATGGCCGAGTCTAAGGTGCCGCGGACGCTGCCCGGCGGAAGGGTCGTTTATGAGGATGTGACAGTGTATCCGTTGTCCACGGGACATGATCAGGGCGCTGTCATCCGCATTGACGATGTTTCGGACAAAGTGCTGATGGAACAGACCATGGTGCAGGCGGAAAAGATGCTTTCCGTCGGCGGTCTTGCTGCAGGTATGGCTCACGAAATCAACAACCCTCTGGGTGCTGTTGTGCAGGGGCTGCAAAATGTGTTTCGCCGTCTTGATCCTGCGGTTGACCGTAACAGCACTGTGGCGGCCGCGCTGGGGTGCGATCTGCATGCCATGGATGCATACATGCGCGAGCGGAAAATATACCGTATTCTTGAAGGAATGCGTGAAGCCTCCATGCGGGCGGCAGATATTGTCCGCAATATGCTCACCTTTTCCCGCAAGTCGGATATGTCGCGCTCTTCGTGCGATCTGCACGCCATGATGGACAGTGTCATTTCACTGGCAGAAGCTGACTACGATCTGAAAAAACATTACGACTTCAAAAGAATAAAGCTGGTCCGGCTGTACGAGCCCGTACCGCTTATCGCCTGTAATAAAACAGAGGTGGAGCAGGTGCTGCTGAACCTGCTGCGTAATGCGGCCCAGTCGTTTTATGCCGTGGGCACCATTGCCGGTTCCGGTACAAAACGGGTGCTGTTGTGCCATGAACCGGTGATAACGGTGCGGATACGCAAAGCGGAGCGCTACGTGTATGTGGACGTGGAGGATAACGGACCGGGTATGCCGGAAGATGTGACCCTGCGCGTGTTCGAGCCGTTTTTCACAACCAAGGCACCGGGCGCGGGCACGGGGCTGGGGTTGTCCGTTTCTTATTTTATCATCACCCGAAATCATAAAGGCACCATGACGGTGACATCGGCGCCGGGCAGAGGCAGCTGTTTTACCGTGGGGCTGCCGCATAACGGCAGCACGCCGGAGTGAATTGAGCGGTCCGTCACCGGCGCTCAGCGTGAGGCACTGTCGTATCTGCGGTTGCGTTTGCAGCGGTACATGGCGTGGTCGGCGTGGCTGATAATCTGGTCCACGTCGGTGGCGTCGTCGGGGCAGACGGCAATGCCGATGGAGCCTGAAACAACACGCACGGTGCCGTTCAGGTTTATGGGGGTGCTGATGGCGGCGGAAACCCGTTCGGATGCGTGCGCCAGATCTTCGTTACTGCGGATATCGTGCAGCAGAACGATGAACTCGTCTCCGCCGATCCGTGCGCATGTGTCCACCTCGCGCAGACTCTGGCCCAGTCTTTCAGCTACGGTGCGCAACACATGGTCGCCTGCTTCATGGCCCAGAGTGTCATTTATCTCTTTAAAATCATTAAGGTCGATGAACAGAACGGCAAAACGGACCCCGTTTCTTTTGCTCATGGCAACTGAACGGCGCAGTCTGTCCATGAAAAGCCGTCTGTTGGGCAGCCCCGTCAGGCCGTCGTGCATGGCCAGATGCCGGATATGCTCTTCGCTGCGTTTTTGTTCCGTGATGTCTTCCAGCACCAGAACTATGTTGGCCGGATGTCCGTCGTTGTCCACCACGGGAGCAACGGAAACAGACAGCCAGCGGTCATCGCCGTCCTTGCGCGGGCTTTTTATCTCCTGCCGCCAGCGCTCACCTTTGTGCAGCGCCTCCCATACCGGTGCCGAGCTTTCAGGGTCGGCCAGCAGCGGCAGCGGCCTGCCCTGCAGTTCGTGCAGCGTAAAGCCGGTTATTTCTTCGTAACGCGGGTTCAGGTGCACGGTGTTTCCGGCAGGGTCGGTGACCACCACGGCCACGGAACTCTGTTCCAGCGCTTCTGACAGCATGCGGATGCGGCTTTCCTGAGCGCGCCGCTGTGAGATATCGCGGGCGATACCCACCGTACCCACGGCCACGGTGTTGCCCGAAGCGTCTTTTTCCATGATGGGACGTTTGATGATATCGGCCCAGATGGAGACCCCTCCGGCACCGGCAAGCCACTGGTCGTATCGCAGGTCGGCCAGCCTTGTCATGGCGTCGGCATCGCTCTGCCGCTGGTTGGCGGCAAGTTCGCCCGGCCACAGGTCTTCGTCTGTCCTGCCGGGAACATCCAGCGGGTCGCGGTGCAGAAAATCGGCAAAGGCCTGATTGACGGCCAGATACACACTGCCTGCGTCCTTGATCCATGCCATGTCGGGCAGTCCGTCCAGCAGGGCGTGCAGCTGCCGTTCGTATGCTCTCAGGTTGGTTATGTCGGCCGAAATACCCAGTACGCCCTGCGGTTGTCCGTTGGCATCCAGCAGAGGCACTTTGCTCACCAGCCCTATGACTGTTCTGCCGTCATGCAGCGGAATGGTGCGTTCGGCATTGATAACCGGACGGCCTGTGTCCAGCACTTCCTGTTCTTCGCGCAGTATGGCGCCGCCGAGGACGGCGGACATGCCCAGATCGGTGTCGGTGAGCCCCAGTATGTCGTTGACAGAAGCGTTGAACAGGTTGCGGGCATACAGTTCGTTGGCTCCCAGATACCTGCTGTTTCTGTCTTTCCAGAAGACATGGTAGGGAATGTGCGCGAGAACGTTTTCCAGCAGGGATGTTTTTTCCGCCAGCTGTTCCTGCAGCCGGTGATGGTCGCTTATGTCACGGGCAATGGCGATGGCGCAGGAAAAACCCTCCAGCTGGACATGGCGGGCGGAGATGAGCACATGGTGAGGTGTGCCGCCGCCGTCGTGCATGACGGCGGGCAGGTTGCTCACACTGCCTTCGCGCTCCAGCATCAGTTCAAACCTGTTGCGCGCACCGTTGCCCCATTCCAGCAGACTGTCCAGAGATTCGCCCAGCAGCTGCCCCCAGTCGCGGGCAAGCAGGCGCTGCAGGCTTTCATTGACGTCCAGCACCAGCCCGGTGTGCAGATTGACCACCATTATGGGATCCGGCGTGGCGTGAAAGGTGGCCTGAAATTTTGCTTCTCCGCGGCGCGAGGCAATGTCGGAAAGGGCGCTGTCCGCCTGTTTGCGCAGGTGGGCGCGCTCACGCTCCGCTTCTGCAAGGCGTCTGCGCAGCTGATGGTGGTTTTCTTCCAGCGAACTGAGCTGGGCTGCTGTGCGCGCGTGTTCGCGCAGCTGCTTTGTCCACGCGGCGCGCATCTGCAGCCATGCGGCGATACCGCACAGAGTTGCGGCACAACCACCGGCCAACGGCGGCAGCAAAGCAAAAAGTGCCCCGCTTTCCGGTATTCCGGCAAGGCGCAGAAAAAGAGCAGCTCCCAGCGATGCTGTAATGGCGATAAGCAGCACGGCGGCGCAGATAAACGCAATGCGTTTTCCCGTTCCGTGCTGCACGGCGGACCTGTTGATACCTTCCCCCGCTCCCGCCAGACTTCACCGCCTCCCGTCCCCATGACTGTGCGGCGGCCTGTCGGGATGAATTTCCGGTTGCGGCCGTTCCCCCGCGGACGTCAGGTGCAGCCGGACACTATCGGCATATCATGTAGCAGCCGTGTGTTCAAGATATACAGACCTAACCTGAGCGATTTT
>Ga0334898_1001690_pt1 | contig 23236 bp, 24 predicted proteins | sample GraSluR3_MG_10_FD_207228 | JGI IMG/M metagenome (GOLD analysis project Ga0334898, IMG submission 207228) | Sludge microbial communities from methane-producing bioreactor in Wageningen University, Netherlands - Granular Sludge_3_08-R3 | ecosystem: Engineered > Bioreactor > Anaerobic >... | reverse complement strand
TTTATAATGTGTTTTTTGTTTGGTGCAATCTATATGTTGTATATAAAAATTTGAAAATCGGACTTTTTCAGTGGCCTCCCCCGTCAACCTTCGGTTGCCACCCCTCAAGAGGGGAATTAATCACAAATGCTTGTTTTAGTGTTTTTCCCAATCAATTTTCTACTGACCAATGTTGTCATGTGTGCTGTAACGCCGTGCAGAAAACGCGTGGCTGTTACACTACATTAGAAGCTAAAAACTTGAAGATTTAAATGTTTTTGCTTTGCGTTTATTAAAAGTATCTTTATCATAAAAAAACTGATTTATGCTTTTCCAGAAATTCTCTATTAAATATCTACGTTGTCATGTGTGCTGTTCTTTCAAATATTAAAACTTATTTTTATACTTTTCTTTTCCAACTATTATTTTTTTTGTTATTTTTCTGTAAATTTTTTCCCGTTTTGAAAAATTATCTATATTAGCTTCTTTTTATGATATTAGATTATCGATCAAATGTATAGTTAACAAAAAAGTTTCTTTTTTTTGTTTTATTTTTTTAATTGTTTTACTTTCTATAATAGTGTATTATTTTTATTTGTAGCGTTTCTTATTATATATTAAGTAGGAGGTTTATAATGTTTAAAAGCATAAGATCTAAAATTTTGTTTTCTTTGCTTCTTAGTTCTTTGATTTTATTTTCTTTTCTTGCTATTATCGTTAGAATTACTACAGTAGATTCTATTTTTGAAATAACTGAAAATTATTCAACTGAATTAGTTAAAGCTAAAGCTGATCAAATGGGAGAATGGTTATTATTTAGAACAGAAAATGCTGAAACACTTTCTTCAAGATCAGATGTCAAAAGTGTTAGGTGGTGGACTTCAAGAGTTGTTGAGCCTGATTATATAAGTGTCGAATGGTGGACAATGTCTACAGCACTTGAAGATGAACTAACAAAAAAAAGTGATATATATGACTCTATTTTCATTGTCCGTTCTGATGGAAATGCTCAAGGAACAAACTCTTTCCAGTCATTTTTAGCTGATAAAGAATATTTTGATTACATTATTAATGAAGGTAATGATTTTTTTATAAGTAACCCTTTAATTTCTGAAGCTACTTCAGAAAATGTTTTTATTGTTGCTCACGCTGTTAAAAATTATTCAGAAAAAATTACAGGACTACTGGGTATCTCTGTTAAACTTGAAGCTATTGATAACATGATTTCATCAATTCATCTTGGAGAAGGTACTGGTGCTTTTGTAGTTGATGGAAATGGATTAATAATTTCTCATACAGATGAATCTATTTCTATGAACTTAAATATTTTTGAATCAGAAAAATTGGGTTATTATGGTCTTGATGATGCCGGAAGAAAAATGCTGAATATGGAAACAGATAGTTCGGAAATAAAATATCCTAATGGAGAAGAATTTAATTTATTTTATTCTTACATTCCAAATTCTCCTAACTGGTTTTTAGCAGTTCAAATACCTACATCTCAGCTTGTTTCATCGTCAAATAAATTAACTAAAATAGTTACTTTTATTATCATTGGTATTTTATTAGTAATGATTATAATATCTTTTTTTATTGGTAATATGGTTACATCTCCTATAAAATATTTATCAAAACAAATAGTGCAGTTTGGTACAGGTGACTTCACAATAAAATTTCATTCTAAAACTAAAGACGAAATAGGTCAAATGGTAACCTCATTATCTGAAATGAGTAATAAACTGAAAAATTCTTTTGCTTCAGTAAAACACTCAGCTTTAAATTTAGATACTTCTTCTGACGAATTAACTGCATTATCTCAAAACTCTAAATTGCAAAGCGAAATAATTTCAGAAAATGCTGCTTCTGTAAATACAGATATTCAAAACACGGTTTCTTCAATTGAGGAAGTTAGTGCAAGCATTCAGGAAGTAGCTGCTTCTGCTCAAAATATTTCCCTTCTTGCACAAAAATTAACTGAAAAAGCTCACTATGTAAAAAAATCTAGCGATGAAGGGCAAACAAGTATTAACTCAGTAACTGAAGTAATAAAACAAACTCAATCACAAACAAAGGAAACTGCAAAAATTGTAAGTATTGTAAAAGAAAAATCTGAAAATATCGAAAAAATTGTAGATCAAATTAATTCTATTTCAGAACAAACAAATTTATTAGCTTTAAATGCTTCAATAGAAGCCGCTAGAGCGGGTGAAGCAGGAAAAGGATTTGCAGTAGTTGCTGATGAAATAAGAAAATTAGCAGAACAAAGCAAAAAAACAACAGATGAAATTTCTTCTATTTTAACAGAAATTAAAAATTATTCAGAAGCTGCCGATAAAGCCACAAAAATGACGGTTAATTTTGTTGAAACTGTAAATTCAGATTCTTTGTATATAGATAAAAGCTTTAAAAATATTGTAGAACAAATTTCTCAAATTAATGAAATGATAGAAAATTTAACAGCCACAAGCGAAGAGCAAAGTGCTTCATCAGAAGAAATTGCAGTAGCAGTTGAAAATTCTTCTAAGTTAATTCGCGAAGTCGTTCACAAAGTATCAAAAATGACGGATTCCTCTAAAGAAGGCATTAAATATTCAAAAGATGTTAATTATACTGGTGAAAAATTAAAATTATTATCTGAAGAATTGATTTCATTAATTAGCAATTTTAAAATGTGAGTAAAGTTTGAAAAAAGTGTGGTCATATTGACCACACTTTTATTTTTTAATCATATTGATATCATAACAAAAATTTTAATTGATTAAGCAGAAGTCTTTTTTAAAAAATTCATTTTTAAAATTTTTATTGCTGAATAAAGAAGAAAAAAAGCAATTACTATTGAACCCAAAGGATCTATTAAATAAGAATTACTGTATTTTCCTATCGTTTTGGAAAGAAGAAGAATAATCACAACAGATAAATCTATAAGCGTTTTTGAACGATATAAATGCCATTGAGCATAAAATAATTTTGAAAAATCTTTCTTTGTCAAATTTCTATTTCTAAACCAAAACCATCCGTTTACAATAAACCCCATAACTGCTACTACTAATCCGACCCATATATTTTTCAATTCTGATGGAGAATTTATTCTTTTTAAAGCACTATAAAAAATAAAAGAAAAAGATATTATCATTATTATTGATACGCTGACTGAAGCAATCTTTTCATATTTATTTTTATATTTTATATCTTTTCCTCCCATTATGATTTTTTTAAAAATTAACCAATTTGAAAATAATACTGCCAATTCTAAAGTTCTTCTTAAAAAATCGGCAAGAAGTGTAATTGATCCTCCCATTATATAAGCAATCCATGTAGTTATAGGAGCCCACGAACTTAGAAGCCATGCCGCTCTTAAGGTAATTTCCTTACTTTTATTGTTTTCCATATTTACCTCCCGAAAAAGTTCAATAAAAAGACTAAAGAATAAGACAATGATGATGTCAAAACTGGAAGCACAAAATTATCTAAGCCTTTTTTAGAAACAGCTTCTATAAATGCTCCTATAAAAGCCAATATCAAGGCAAATAAAAGAGAATAAAACAACGGTATTTTACCGAATAAAATAAAAATAAAAACATTTATTATAAAACCGCTTACAAAAAAAGCATAAGTTCCTTCATATGTTTTTTTGTTATCGAAAATAAAATGTTTAAATTTATTTTCTCCAAGACAAGTTCCAATAATTGCTGCAAAAGCATCTCCGACACCCCACATTAAAACTCCTACTATAGCATGATATTTATCAGTTTCTCCGCCAAATCCTCTAAATATTAATATTAAAAGAGCGTAATTAACTATAACAAAAACTAACTGTTTTCTCAAATCAGGCCCTTCACCTTTTCTGTCAAATCTTAAAGGTTGAAAAATTTTTATATTTTTGAAAATCGTCAAGAAAAACATGATAATAACAAAAAAAGATACAAAAAACACTATAGATTTTATCCAACTTTCAAAACCATATAATAATATTAAAAACGAAAAACTCGCAAAAATGTGATAAATTTTTCTTATAACAGGTTTTGGAATTTTTGTGTATCTTGTCAATATAGATAAAAGAATTGCAAAAAAAACATAAGAAAAAATAAAACTTAATGCTGCCATCATTTTCATCACTTCCAATAGTTTTTATTTTTAATAGTTAAAAAATCTAACTATTAAAATTATACACCTTTTTTTGAAAAAAACAAAATTTTTTATTTATTATTATTTATAACACTTTTTTTATTGTATTATTATTGACAATACAATTTTATAATGAGATAATTATTGTGATGCAAAAAATATTTTTCTTTAGAGGTGTTAAATGATGAATATAATTTGGTCTGCCGGTCAAAAAATTGAATTAAATGACATTATTAAAGCCGAAGGATGTTATATTTATGATTCAAAAGGAAATAAATATTTGGATTTTGAATCTGGCATATGGTGTACTTCGCTTGGTCACAGTCATTTAAAAGTAGTTAACGTTATTAAAAAACAGGTTGAAAATATTATTCATACAGGTTTTTGTTATTCAAATGATATAATAGAAAAAGCTGCTGAAAATTTTTTAAATGCGGCTAACTTTCATAATGGTTCATGTGCTTTTTTATGTTCGGGAAGCGAAGCTGTTGAATTTAGTATTAGAATTTTTAAAAATATTACTAATAAACAGTACATTATGTCAATGTCAGATTCATATAGTGGAGCTTATGGAGCTGTTGCTGAAAAAAGAAGTGATCAATGGATATTTTTTGATTGGCTTGAATGCGAATTAGAAAAATGTAATTTTGAATGTAATAAGTGTAAAAAATTTAATAATATTCCTTTTGAAAAAATTGGAGCATTTTTATTTGAACCGGGAAGTTCTTCGGGATTAGTGAGATTTCCACCAAAAATGTTGATAGAAAAAATTTATAAAAAAGTTAAAGAAAATCAAGGATATATTTTAATAAATGAAGTTACCACCGGAATAGGAAGAACCGGAAAATGGTTTGGTTTTAAGCATTATAACATTAAACCAGATATCATTTCAGTAGGTAAAGGTATAGGAAGTGGTTATCCTGTTAGTATTTGTGCGGTAAATGAGGAAATATCAAAAATGATTCAAAAAAATGAAATCAGATATTCTCAATCTCATCAAAATGACCCATTAGGAGCAGCCGTTGTAAACGAAGTTATAAATATTATTAATGAAGAAAATCTTATAAAAAATAGCGAAAAAATGGGAAATTATTTTATTGAAAAATTGATTGAAATAGAAAAAAAATTTGATGTTATTAAAGAAATCAGAGGCAGAGGACTTATGATTGTTGTTGAATTTAAAGATGATTGTGTATCAACAGTATATAAAAAATTATTAGAAAATTATATAATTATCTCACGTAGAGCAAATACAAATTGTTTAAGAATAGATCCGCCACTTATAGTATCAAAAAATGAAATTGATTACTTTTTAAATAAATTAACAGAAATAATTATAGAATTGAGGTGAAAAATTATGGGAAAAATTTCTGATTTGATGAGAAATTATCCAAAAGCTGAGCTTTCAAGAACTCCTACTCCTATTCATAAGTTGTCACGCATTTCAAAATATTTAGGATACAACATTTATATAATGCGAGATGATTTAACTGGTTTTGGGCTGGGAGGAAATAAAACAAGAAAATTAGATTATATTATAGGAGATGCAATAGCGAAAAAAGCTGATATTTTAATTTCCAAAAAAGCTTCTAGTTTTACTAGAAATGCTGCTGTTGCCGGAAAAATATTTGGTTTTGAAGTTCATATTGTAATTCCAGGCATTGAAAAAGAACATAATCAAGCAAGTCGAGATTTTTTTAAACAGTTTGGGGCAAATCTTCATTATACCGAAGACAAAAACGAAGAAAATTTTGAAAAAAAATATTTAGAAATTGTTCAGAGTCTAAAAAAATCGAAAAAAAATATTTATGAATTACATCCGGGGGGCAGTGATTCAATAGGGGCTTTAGGATATTTAAACGCATTTCAAGAAATTAATGAATATAGCGAAAAAAATAACATACATTTTGATTCAACAATTCATGCTACCGGATCAACAGGAACACAAGCTGGATTAATTTTAGGTCAATGTATATCAAAATATAATACAAATAATATTGGAATAGCAGTTTCTCAAAAAGCAGAAGTTCAGAAAAAAAGAATTTTCAATTTAACAAACGAAACAGCTAAAATGCTTAAAGTACATTTTGATGAAAGTTTGATAAAAGTTGACGATAGATTTATAGGTCCAGGATATGCTATACCCTCTGAAGAAGGTAATAATGCCGTGAAAATATTCAGTCAAATGGAAGGCGTTATGCTTGATTATGTGTATACAGCAAAAGCAGCTGCTGGATTAATTTTTTATGCTAAAAATAATTTATTTAACAAAAATGATAATATTTTGTTTATTCATACTGGTGGAAATTCTGGATTTTATTATTAAAAAAGTGCTGAAAATAAATTTTCAGCACTTTTTTACTTAGAATTTTTATAAATATTTTTTTGATAAAACACTTATCAAATCATTAAAAAAATCAGGCCACCAATCAATATTACCGTTTTCTTTTCCTGTTCTTAAAATTACTATATCATTTTCAGGAGAAATATATAAAAACTGCCCATATTTACCTGCGGCAAAATAGTCATATCCTTTAATATTATTTTTTAAAACATACCACATATATTTATAACTATTATTTTTATTTTCCAAAAACGAATTAGAATATTCAAAATTATTTATCGGAAAATCAGAAAAAGTAGATTTTTTAATCCAATCTTCGCATATAATTTTTTCTCCATTCCAAGTACCTGAATTTAAAAGCATACTGCCAATTTTAATAAAGTCTATAGGTCTAAAGTTTAACCCGCTTTCCATTTTTTCAAATCCGCTCTTTTCACTATCTAAACTCCAAGATGCTTCGAATTCTGTACCTATTTTTGTCCATAAGTGTTCTTCCAAAAATTGGCTTACTTTTTTTCCTGTACTTCTTTCAATTATTAAACCAAGTAAAAGCGGATGATAATTATTATAATGAAAAAATCCGTTGTAAGTTTTATCAATTTTTAATTTTTTTAAAGCCAAATTTCTTAAATCTGGCATATAATATGTTTTTGCATCATCTCCAAACCATAAAAAACCTTCCTTATATTTTATATTTGAACGCATTAATAATAAATCTTCAATAGTAATTTTTTCAAATTGGCTGTCTTTGAATTCTTCAATATACTTGGAAATTGAATCTTTCTCGCTATTAATATAACCTTTATCAATCGCAATTCCTATCAAAAGAGAAACTACTGATTTAACAGAAGAAAAAGAAGTTGTTATAGAATCTCTAGAAAAACCATTGTAGTATTCTTCAAAAATAATTTTATTATTTTTGATTATTATAAAAGAAGTTGTTTTCGTATTAATTAAAAAATTTTCTAAAAAATTTTCATGTTCAATATTTTTAAAAGAATATTTAATATTTAATTTTTTAATATCTTCTTTTAAATCGTAATCATAAATAAAAGCATTTTGACTTTTTTCAATATATCTTTCTGGGAAAATTTTGAAATCGTTAATATCAGATTCTCTATACACCAAAATTCTATACATATATTCTGGCGAATAAATTATGGCAGATATTCCAAATATTAGTATTAAAAAAATAATAATTAATAAAACTATTTTCTTTATCATAGATTTCTCCTTAAAAATAAGATAATTTATTATATCATACTTCAAACGAAACTTATTAATAATGTTATTAAAGTTATTTTGCATTGAGAAATATAAAATTATTAGTTGGTCAGGAAAAATATTTTAATAATTACCTTTTTTTGTTTTTAATGTAGTGTACCACGCCGCACTTTGCACGGCGTTACAGCACTTATGATAACGCAGGTATTTTATAGTTGGTGTAAGGAAATCCATTAAAACCAAATGCTTTTAATAATGAAGTAGTAAATATTGGATAAAATAAATCTCTCACAAGATCAAATTTTCTAAAAAACAAATTTTGCTCGGTCAAAAAATTCGGAAAATAGCAAACTCGCTACGCTCAGACATGCTATTTTCTGACGCATTTTTTGATTTGCTCAATTGTTTTTTTGACGAAAATTCTCAATTGCTCGCTACTTTATTTCATCCATATTTACCGTAAAACTATTAAATGACTCGAAAATATTTTAGGATTTATAATTTATAAAAAAACATTTTTGTTTTCAATGTAGTGTAACAGCCACGCCGTACTTTGCACGGCGTTACAGCGTTTATGACAACGTTGGTATTTTATAGACAATTTCTGGAAAATAATAAATCTGTTTTTAAATATTCGTTGATACTTTTTATTTGACAAAAATAATTAATTATAGTAATATATGAACATAAAAACAAAAGGTTCATAGGCTCATAAAGGAGGTATAAAATGTCAAAAGCTTTTACTGAAAAAGAAAAAGAAAGAATAAAAGAAAAAATTTTTACTACTGCAAAAGGAATGTTTTCTCATTTTGGATATAAAAAAACGAGTATAAGAGAAATCACAAAAAAAATCGGTATTTCTCAAGGTGCTTTTTATACTTTTTATAATTCTAAAGAAGAATTATTTTTTAATATTTTGCAAAATGAAGCAATTGAGATGAGAAATAATATTTTTTCTTCTATTTCTGTTGTTAATAATTCCCCCAAAAATGTTATTAAAGATTTGTTTTATAAAATTATCGAAGAAATAGAAAAAAATAAAATGTTTGAATTTATTATTTTTAACAATGAGTTTCAAGAAATTTTTGAAGATTTATCAGAAGATCACATCAAAGCTCATAGAATGGCTTCTGTTATCAAAATGAACGAATGGATTAAAAATATTGATATTTTTAAAGAAAATTTAGATTTAGAAAATATGATAAATTGTTTTAGAGCATTAATAATACTATATTTCAATAGAAAACTTTTAGGTAATGATGCTTTTAAAAACACTATTGATTTTTTACTTGAAGGATTTATTGAAAAAATTTTAAAATAAAAAGAGGTATGAAAATGAAGGATATAATTGAAGTTAAAGATTTAAGTTTTTTTTATCCAAAAAATAAAGTTAAAGCGGTAAATAATATTAGTTTTAATGTAAAAAAAGGCGAAATTTTTGGTTTTTTAGGGCCAAGTGGTGCTGGTAAAAGTACTACACAAAAAATTATAACGGGAATTTTAAAAAATTATATTGGAAGCGTGAATGTCTTCGGAAAAGAAGTTAGTGAAATAGGAAAAGATTTTTATGAAAACATAGGAGTGAGTTTTGAGTTGCCTGCATTATATAATAAATTAACAGCATTAGAAAATTTACAACTTGCAAAATCTTTTTATAGTAAAAAAACTGAAAATCCAATGAAATTATTAGAAATGGTCGGTCTTTCAGAAAACGCAGACGTAAAAGCAAAAAACTTTTCAAAAGGTATGAAGATGAGATTGAATTTCATAAGGGCATTTATAAATAATCCTGATCTACTATTTTTAGATGAACCAACTTCTGGATTAGATCCCGTAAATTCTAAAATGATTAAAGAAATAATAATAAAAAATAAAAACGAGGGAAAAACTATACTTCTAACTACTCATAATATGAATATTGCTGATGAAATATGTGATACAGTAGCTTTTATAATTGATGGAGAAATAAAATTAATAGACTCTCCAAAACAATTAAAAATTAAAAATAGTAAAAGAAATTTAAGAATAGAATATTTTAAAAACAATGAATTGATTTACAGCGATTTTCCTTTAGATGAATTAGGATATAATAAAATTTTTTTAGATCTTATAAAAAATCAAAATATAAAAACAATTCATTCACAAGAATCCTCTTTAGATGAAATATTCATTCAAGCGACAGGAAGTGTTTTAGAATGAGCAGATTTATTAATTCATTTAAAAATGATATCAAAATTCAATTCAAATACGGATTTTATACCGTTTATTTAATAGTAACTGTCATTTATATAATAATATTAAAAAGTATTCCAGAAGAATTTGTATCAAAAACTTTAACTTTCATAATTTTTTCAGATCCATCATTTTTAGGTTTTTTATTTATAGGCGCAATAATATTATTTGAAAAATCTGAAAACACTATAGATTTTTTAACCGCCACCCCCTTAAGAATACACGAATACATCCTTTCAAAAGTTTTTTCACTAAGTTTTTTAAGTTTTATTGCAAGTTTAGTGATAATTTTTGCTGTAGTTGGAATAAAATTCAATTTTTTAATTTTGCTTATAGCAATTATATTAACTTCATCATTTTTTACTTTGTTAGGTATTTTTGCAGTATCAAAAATGAATAACATCAATGAATATTTAATCTGGACAATGCTTTATTTAAGTATATTCAGTATTCCGGTAATATCTTTTTTTGAAATATTTAATAGTTCTTTATTTTATTTATTTCCAACACATTCGTCATTAAATTTATTCAGTATGCTTTTTTCAGAAACATCTTCAATTAAAGCAATTATTTCTATTTTTATATTAATCATATTTAATCTACTCATGTACTATTTTACTTATAAAAGATTTTATAAATATGTAATTTTGAAGGCAGGTGGATAAATAAATGAAAAAATTATTGATTTTGACTATTAATGATTATAAAAATATTTTTAGAGATCCAATTCTTTTATTTATGATTGTTATGCCATTATTTATGCCTATTTTTGGAAGATTTTTAATTCCTTTTTTATTTTCTTTTATACCTTTTTTAGATTTTTATAAATATACAGATTTACTTACAGTTTTTTTAATCAGTGCAACACCTTTACTGACAGGTTTTGTGACAGGATTTACAATTTTAGATGAAATTGATGACAATACCATCTCATACATTTCAATTACACCTGTAAAAAAAACAGGTTATTTTTTTTATAAAATTTTTCATTTGATTATATTGTCATTTTTATATTCAATTTTTACAATACTATTTTTAGGATATACTTCAATTCCTTTTGTTAACATTATATTTTTAAGTTTGATAATCTCTTTACAAGCTCCTTTAGTAGCGTTATTTTTAGCGGTATTTTCAAACAATAAAGTTGAAGGAATGGTTTTTGCAAAAGGATTAGGGTTCTTTTTTCTTGCACCTATTTTAGAATTTTTTATAGATAATCCTTTCACAAAATTATTATTTTTCGTACCGTTTTATTGGCAAATGATTATGGTAAAATATATTATTAGTAAAAATAATTTTTATTTTTTTATTTGCTTCATTATTGCTCTTGTTATACATTTATTTTATTTATTTTTATTTATCAAAAAATTTGAGAAAAAAGCTTTTTAGGAGGTGCTAATGTGATAAAAGTTGAGAAATTAAAAAAATACTATGGAAAACATAAAGGAATTGAAAATATATCTTTTTCTGTAAAAGAAGGTGAGATTTACGGACTGATAGGCCCAAATGGTTCAGGAAAAACAACTACGATAAGAATTTTAACAGGATTATTAAAAAATGATTCAGGGGAAGCTTTTATAAGGGATTTTAAAATGCCCGATAAAATAGATAACATAAAAAAAGATTTAGGTTATTTGCCGGGAGAAGTAAATTATTATTCTGATATGAGAGTGAAAGATTTAATATCTTTTAACCGAAATTTTTATAAAAATATTGATATTGCTTATGAAAAAAATATAATAGATAATCTTCAAATTGATGTGAATAAAAAATTTAAAGAATTATCTATGGGAAATAAGAAAAAAGTGGGAATACTTCAGACTTTTGTACATAAACCAAAATATCTTATACTTGATGAACCTACCAATGGTTTAGATCCTCTTTTACAACAAAAATTGTATGATATGATAAAAAAAGAAAAAGAAAAAAATAATACCATTTTATTTTCTTCTCATAATCTTTCTGAAGTTGAAAAAATTTGTGATAGAGTTGGAATTTTGAAAGAAGGAGAAGTAATAAAAGAATATGAAGTAGATGATTTAATAAATTACACCAACAAACTTATTACAATTTATGGATTAAAAAATAGTGGGGATTTTAAAAAGCGATATAAAAATTCAACTAATCCAGATGGAAGTATAACTTTTGATATTGTTAAAGAAGATTTTAAACGTTTTCTTAATGAAGTTTCTTCTCAAGATTTTATCGATTTAGAAATGGAAAAACCTAAATTAGAAGATGTTTTTATAGAATATTATAAATGAGGTGAAAGAATGAATTTGTATATAAAAGAAATGAAATTTAATTTAAAATCCTTTTTAATATGGAGTCTTGTTTTTATTTTATTTTTATCTATGTACGTACCGATGACAGACTTGATTTTAGACGAAGCTGACGCTATGTTAAGCTTCTTAGACTCCTTGCCAAAATTTCTTGTAAGTGCTTTCAATTTGGATAAAGATTTATTCACCAAACCAGAAGGTATTTTTGGCGGAGAAGGAATGAGCTTTATATATATTTTAGGAGCAATTTTTATAGCTTCTATGGTTGGAAATATTTTTGCAAAAGAATATGAGAACAAGACAATTGAGTATTTAATAGTTAAACCTTTATCAAGAAAAGATATTTTCATTCAAAAACTATTATGTCTAATCTCATATACAATTTTATTGAATTTAATATTCACTTTTGTTATGTTGATTGAATTCAAACTACTTGTAAATTACCCTTATAATCAAAATGTATTGATAGCTTTTGGATATTATTCTTTTGTAAGCCAATTCTTTTTTCTTGGAATTTCTATGATAAGCTCTATATTCTTTCAAAAAAGTTCTATGAACACTTTAATTTCTTTAGCAGTAGTTATTTATATGTATTTTGGAAATACTCTAGCAAAAATGAGTGAAAAACTTATTTTAATTTCAAGAATGAGCATTTATAATTATATACCAATTACTGATACTATTATTGAAGGAAAATTTTATTATGTAAACGGTCTTTTTATAATTTTTATATCTCTTATTCTGATGGCAGTTTCATATTTGATTTTTATTAAAAAAGATATAAAAATTGACTGATAAAATTTCAAAATATAAAATAGGGAATCGCAATGCGGTTTCCCTATTTTATAAAATTTTTCTATAATCTTTTCAAGTTTTATAATATTGCTTGTTTTACGATAACATCCTCCTTTCTTATTCATTTTATATTTTCTGGAAACTTTATTACTTTTGTTTATTTTCTTGAAATTCATTACTATATACTTCTGTTGTTTTTAATCCTAAGTCTATTCCTATATTTATTTAATAAAAAATTTTTTCCTCACTCTGTTACTGTAACTAAAAAATAAAATTCTAAAAAGATAGGGATGGAAGTTGGAAAAATAATTTGTCCAGCCATAAGACCAGGAAATAGCTGTGAAGCAATATGATATTCTCCTAGTTCAGGAGGATATATTTTTATATGCAATTCTTTTAAGTTTTCATTATCTTCGTTCGCTTCTAAACACCAATCTAAATTAGAATTTTCACGTTTTCTTTCTCCTTTTATTATTTCTACATCAAATGAATATAATCGTGTTTTATTACCATTTGAATCAATTTCTTCAAATAATAAACTGCTATAAACTGGTATTTCTGTTAATTCACTAAAATCTATTGACATATATAATTCAATTGCTTCTCCATAACTAATAATTCCATTTTCTGGTAAATAATATCCGTCAATAACTTCTCGATATAGATTATAATCAATTTTAGGTCCACACGATGTCAACATTATTACTATTATAATTATTAATATATACAATTTTATTTTCATATATCTTCCCCCTTAAAATATTAGTTAATAATATTTTTTACTCTGTTACTGTAACTAAAAAATAAAATTCTAAAAAGATAGGGATGGAAGTTGGAAAAATAATTTGTCCTGCCATAAGACCAGGAAATAGCTGTGAAGCAATATGATATTCTCCTGGTTCAGGAGGATATATTTTTATATGAAATTCTTTTAAGTTTTCATTATCTTCATTCGCTTCTAAATCCCAAGATTCATTAGAATTTTCACGATATCTTTTACCTTTTATTATTTCTACATCAAATGAATATAGCCGTGTTTTATTACCATTTGAATCATTTTTTTTAAATACTAAACTGCTATAAACTGGTATTTCTGTTAATTCACTAAAATCTATTGACATATATAATTCAATTGCTTCTCCATAACTAATAATTCCATTTTCTGGTAAATAATATCCGTCAATAACTTCTCGATATAGATTATAATCAATTTTAGGTCCACATGATGTCAACATTATTACTATTATAATTATTAATATATACAATTTTATTTTCATATATCTTCCCCCTTAAAATATTAGTTAATAATATTTTTTACTCTGTTACTGTAACTGATAAACGTAATCTTAAAAAGGTAATTTGGGCAGTCGGAAAAATAATTTGCCCAGCCCAAAGACCTTGACGCAGTCCTGAAGAAACATAATATTCTCCTGGTTCAGGAGGATATATTTTTATATGCAATTCTTTTAAGTTTTCATTTTCTTTGTTCGCTTCTAAACACCAATCTAAATTAGAATTTTCACGGTATCTTTCTCCTTTTATTATTTCTACATCAAATGAATATAGCTGTGTTTTATTACCGTTTGAATCAATTTCATCAAATAATAAACTGGTATAAACTGGTATTTCTGTTAATTCACTAAAATCTATTGACATATATAATTCAATTGCTTCTCCATAACTAATAATTCCATTTTCTGGTAAATAATATCCGTCAATAACTTCTCGATATAGATTATAATCAATTTTAGGTCCGCACGATGTCAACATTATTACTAATATAATTATTAATATATACAATTTTATTTTCATATATCTTCCCCCTTAAAATTCTACCAAACCAGTATCTTCAAATATTTCTTTAATTTTTTCTTCATCTCCGCCATATTTATTTATAAGTCCTTCAACATATCCTATATGATCAACAACTGTTGGTGATAATACTAAAAACATTCGATCTACTGAATATCCTAAATCACCTTTTAATTTATAAAAAGCTGGATTATAAAAACTTATTGTATTATCTTCTAACGCCTCTTCATATCTATTTATCACATTTTGAACATAATGTTCTAAAGGTCTGTTAGAATAATTTTCATATATAATATGATAACCTACAAAATAGGCCCATGACTCTATCAACTTCACAAGATCAGGAGGATTTTCACCATATGGATCAATACCTCCTCCGAAAATCGCTTTAGGAATTTGTTTTATCCATTCTCCAAGCATTGCAACATAATTATTTCTCCAATATTCAGGTCCTGCGGCAACAAAATGCGATGCATGAGCAAGTTCATGATAAACTATATGTTGTATAAGTTCTGTTTCTCCATAGAAATAATAAGATGGTTCTGTTCCTACAAAAATATCTGGCACAAAGGAATGTAATAATGCTGCTCCTGGAAGTCCTACGGCTAGAGAATTAATAGCTTGAATTGTACCTATAAAACTTGCAATAGGATTATCAAAACTTTCACCAAATCTATAGATTAAAGAGGCTAACTCAGTAGCTAAACTAATTCCAGGAAAAGCATATCTTCCCATAAAAGCCATTCCCATTGCAGGTTTTATTGCCATTATTCTTAAAAACGGCGGTAAAGCTATGTTGTTTTCAATAGCATAACTTTTGTAATCTTCTACTGCATCTATTATGGTTGCATATTTGTTTTCAAGAGTTTTTTCATTAAATTTTATTTCAATTCCTACTAATTCGTTTTCTGATCTTGTTGGTTCTGAATATGTTGTTGTAAGTACAAAATTTAAAAGACCATCTTGCGAAGATATAACTCTTGCATTATCATTTCGGAAATATAATTTTATATTTGCATGTCTATACGTTCTATCAACTTCAAAATATCCATTTTCATCAGTAAACACTGTATCTGTTCTTAATAATCTGCTCACTTTTACTTCTACATTTTTTACTGGTTCATATTGTCCTGTTATAGTGTTCATATACATTACTCTTCCTGTTTACTCTACTTGATCTTGTAAGTGCATCGTATTCTGCTTCTATTTGTTCCATAAGTTCTTCTGTATAATACATTTCATCAAGTATTTCAATTATAACATTTTCATTAAATAATTCATAATATTCTTCAACAGTAACAAACATATATATCCAATTGAATCCTTCTTCTTCTATTTCAGAGTCATAATAAGAGGTTCCTCCTTCAATTATTTCGTAATCTAATGGATATAAACTTACATATTCATAATTTTCTTCAATTCTAGCCATGAGATCTGCATCTTCAGTTTTTAATCTTATGTAGTAAAGATTTATTTCCGCATCAGGAACTAATGATCTAACTCTGCTTAAAGAAAAAGGATTTTCTATTTTTTCTCCTAATACTATACCTCTACTTTCAGTCGTTGGTTCTTCCGGTTTTTCAAATAATCCCATACACGAACTTAAAACAAGCATCATAACAACTAACAAAAACACAAAAAGTTTTTTCATTACTTACAACCTCCCTAAGATTTATTAATTCGGAAATATTTTTCCGTTTAAAATTTTTTTTACTAGAAAATCAATATTACTATTTCTAAGTTTAAATTCCAAAAAAACCGTCTTCTAAAACCCTTTTCTAAAGCGGATTAAAAACCGTTACAAAATCTTAACTTTGCACGAGGTGCCCTCAATGTCCAAAAATCTTTTAAAAACCCTTTCAACAAAAGAAAGTAGTACGATTAAATATTGCGATAAAAATGCTATAGGTTAATTATAAAATTTTTATTAATTATTTAATTATTTAAAATATAAATGTTATCTTAATACTAAAATTTCGTTCAAAATTTAGAATGGTTATTATACTGATATAAATCAAAAGCCATTTTTAAACTTTATAGAGTTTTTATATAAGCGGAAATACTTTATGAAAGTTTGTTTGACGTTGCTTAGAGAGAAGACTTTTTTGCTATTTAATAAAAAATTTGGCAAGTTAGAAGTGTTCTAAAGAAATTAATTTTATGAAGATAATACAAGTTATTGCAGCAAATATTATAATTGTATCAATTTCATTTTATCATGGTCTAAAAAAGTTAAAAATCCTCTTTGTTTAAGAGGATTTTTATTTATTTAATGCTTCTTTAGCAAGTTTATCAGCTATTTCATTTCCTTTATTTCCGGAATGTGCTTTAACTTTTATAAAGTTTAATTTAATTTTTTCTTTTATGGGTTCTATAAATTCTTTATATGTTTTTGATGCATATTTATTTGCATTCCATGTACCGTCAGCCCATTTTTCTATTCCTTCATAATCATAATATATATTTATTTTGTCATAATTATTTTTTATTGCGTAATTAATCGCTTCCATAACTGCTATCAATTCTCCGGCAACATTCCAAGATTCTGAAAATTTTTCATCGTTACCTTTAAATTTTAAATATACTTTTTCATCGTTTTCTATATAAATTCCAGAGCCATAACATTTAGTTATTTTGTCATATGAGCCATCCACATATGCTATTAACGTATTTTCTTCACACGTTATTTCTTCATTATTTTTATTAATTAATTTATTATCCGTTAAAAAATTTTTAGCTTCTTCAATTCTTAAAAAACTTTTATATTGAGCGTTAGAAAATCCCTTTATTTGCTCTTCACATTCTTTCCAAGTGTCGTATATCCCAATTTTTCTACCTGCTTTTACTGCATAATATTTTTTTTTCATTTTTTCTCCTATATTTCTGTTATTTGAATTTCACTTTCTTTTTCATGCTCCAAACTGCTAATGAGGAGATCAAAATCGCAATTGTTTTTTTTAAAGGGTTGAGTTTAGTTTCATAAAAATAATTTTTTTTAGTTTTATAATATTCAAAGTCTGCTGGTATAGTTTCTTTAGATAATGTTGCCATTTTTTTAAACAAATTAAACCATATAAGATTACCTAAATTTACTGGTTTTATTTTATCTTTTAATAGCGAATTATGAAATTTTTTAGTATTTTTTTCAATTATTTTGTTAGTTTGTTCTGAATATTTTTTTGTTGTTTCATAAGGTGTTGTAATTATCGATATTTCACAAATTTTTTCTGCTCCTCCTAAACACATTGAAAGAACTTTATTAACTTTTTTCAACCCTGAACCACCGTTAGTTACTACCATTAACGATTGATTAAAGAATTTCGGTCTATGTAAAGTGTAAGATATTCTATCTATAAAATTCTTCATCAAACCACTTACGTTCCAAGCATATCCTGGAGAGCTAAGAATTACTCCATCTGATTCGGATATTTCTTTTTCAATTGATTCTCTTGAATCTTTTAAAGGACAAAAATCTTCTCCTTTTGAAAAACATAAAAAACACCCTTTACACATTTTCAAATCTGTTTCACTAAGAAAAATATAATTAAATTCAATTTCTTTATTTAATGATTTTAAATTTTTTTCAATTTTTTTAACTAATTTATAACCGTTTCCTTTGTGAGGACTTCCCATAATTGCTGTTATTTTCATCTTAAATTATTCTCCTTTTTTATATTACAAGTATTTTTGAAATCAAAATATTTTTAATGCTTTTTAAACATATCTTGAATATAAAACTTTAAATTCTGGTTTTGTAATATATGAAGAATAACATATTTTTCCTTGAAAATTCATTACATTTTTCATTCTATAAATTATGGCGGGAGATGTAATATGTTTTAAAACTTCATTTTTAGAAATCCAAAGTACATTTTCAGTTTCATCCGATGTAGTGAGTTCTCCTTCAATGTATTCGCATATGAAATCAAACATGACTTTCGTTGGAACGTGCGTAATCCCATCATAAAAAGTGTGTTGACCAACATTCGAATATATCCCTACTAAACATTTTACAGAAACTGTTATTCCGCTTTCTTCAACAATTTCTCTTTTTAATCCTTCTTCTATGTTTTCTCCATTTTCTATTTGCCCTCCTGGGCAATCCCAACCTCTATTTTTTGTTTTAACTAACAACATATTGCCAAATTTGTCAAAAACATATCCGCCTGCTGCAACTATGTGCGTAGGAAAATTCATTTATTCCCCCCCTTTTGATTTTAAATTTTTTATTCTTTCAATCAATGGTGGATGAGAATAGTGTAATTTCGAATATAATGGGTGTGGCGTTAAATTTGATAAATTAGATTTATGTAATTTTATCAATGCGTTGATTAGATGTTTTGATTCAACATATTTTTTTGAATAATTATCTGCTTGAAATTCATTTTTTCTACTAAAATGATTTGATATGTATTCAAAAAAATTAAATATTGAAGATATGAATATTATTGAATATATTAATTTTGTGTATATGGAGTCAATATTAAAAGCATTGTTTAAAAGAGATGATTCCATCAATAAAAATAATGTTAAAATAATTGCTGCCATAGAAAAAGTTGACAAAAACAGAGTTTTTTTAATATGTTTATAATAATAATGTCCTGCTTCATGTGCAAATATAGCTTTTATTTCATCTTTATTGTGATTTTCAAGCAACGTATCAAACAATACTATTTTTTTACTTTTTCCTATTCCAGTAAAAAAAGCATTTGAATGTTTTGTTCTTTTAGATGCATCCATAACAAATATTTTTTTCACATCAAAACCAGATTCGTTTGAAATCTTTATTAAATCTTCTTTTAACTCATCATCTTCAAGAAGCGTAAATTTGTTAAACAATGGCATTATGAATTTAGGATATATAAGTATAGCCAAAAATTGAAATATTATAATCGCTACAAAAAGGTATATCCACCAATTATTAAGATTTAAAATTAAATAGAATGTGCCTGAAATAAGTGGAATTCCAATTATAATTAAAAGAATTATCGTTTTCAATAAATCTGATAAAAATATTTTAAATGTTGTTTTGTTAAAACCGTATTTTTCTTCAATTTTAAAAGTTTTAATTAGCAAAAAAGACAAGTTCAAGATATAGCTTATTCCTAAAAATATTCCATAAAAAATAATTCCTTGAACTATTATGTTCTCGTTTATATTTATTACAAAAGTTTCCATTTTTGGGAATAATAAAAGTATAAAAAATAGAGTAAATGCAATATCAATAAGATTAGAAATATTACTTAAAAAACTTTTATCTTTTAAATAAGCTTTTATTTTTTTATTTTCTTCTTCATTAATATGTTCTTTTAATTCTTCTGGTATTTTTGCTTTTTCTGAAATAGAATAATTGATATTTATCTTCATTAAAATATATTCAAGAATTTCTTTAAATAAAAAGACTCCTAAAAAAATAAATTTAAACATTTTATCCCCCCTTTTATTTTTCTCATTATTTAATATGCGAAACATCGGCCTCCATTATTACATTAAATTGATTATCTGTATATTCTACTAAAGTTAGTGATGTGTCTTTTATATACGGTGGAGACCAAAGATTTTCAAGCGGGGTATTTTTTATAATACTCATAATTGTTTTTAGTGTCACCGCATGTGTTACTACCAAAATATTTTCGTAATTTGAATTAGTAATTTCTTCTAAAAAGGTTTTTGTTCTTTCAAAAATACTTTCAAAAGTTTCTCCATTTACAGGTTTGTATAAATGAGGTTGATGCCAAAAATAATTTCTTTGTGTTGGATATATTTCTTCAATATGCTCATGAAACATTCCTTCCCATATTCCAAAACCCATTTCTTTTATTTCCTCTTTTCTTTCAATTGGAAAATTTCTATCACCTTTTATGTAATTAAGCGTTTCAAATGTTCTATCTAAAGTACTGCAATAAGCTATATCAAAGTCAATTTCTTTTAATCTTTCTCCTAAATTTTTTGCATTTTTAATCCCTTCATCAGATAATGGTGAATTTTTCCATCCTTGCATTTTACCGATTTTATTCCATTCAGTGTTTCCATGTCTTGTTATATAAATTTTCATTTTATTTTAATTCCTCCTGTTAATATTTGATTCTTTGCATAAATCAAGCTTATTCTTAAAAATTTAAAAAACATAATTTCGTTGCAAATCTTGTTTTTTTCTTCAAGCAAAACTGTTTTTAGAAATTTTTTTAATAATTATATGGTAACTTTTACCATTAATATTACAGTTTATATGGCATTATTCCACTTTTTTCGTTTGTGCCTATTTTGCTATTTTGCTTTCTATTTTCCGTTTTTTAGGATTCAGACCGGTTTTCTTTAGTGACTCTTTCTAATTTAAAATCTAAAATTTTCATTAGTAAATCATCTCTTTAATTTCTCTTATAATATCTTCCAAATCTTTTTTTGTTGTATCTATTTTATGAGTATCCATTTTCATATAATTTTGCTGTCTTTTTAGACTATTCTGAATTTGATCACGATTTCTGCCATCATTTTCCATTCTTTTAATTAATATCTCTGGATCACAAATTAATGATATTTTATAAGTTGTAAAATTTTTATATGTTAATCGATCTAAAATATTAGAAAATATTTTCTCGTTACTAATTACCCAACTAAAAATTATGGTTTTTATTGAAGAATTTTTAAAATAATTCTCCAGTAAAAAGTTTATATTACTTTCAACCATTTCTTTATTTCCTTTATTAACTTCAAAAGGATTAATCATCCAACACCAATCTCCGTCTAACCATACTGATTCCTCAATACTTCTATATAATAATTTACATACCGTTGTTTTACCAACCCCAGGGCAACCATTTATTATTAATAATTTTTTAATTTATATCCCCCCCGATTCTTTCATCAATTCTTCTTACTAAAGAATACGTGTAAGGGGTAAAATATTTATTCCAAAAAGAGCTTCCTAATATATTAAATGATTCAAAATCTACTCCTAATAATTTATAATTATTATCTAGAGACCATTTTTCAACTATATTTAAAAGAGAAGAAGCTACGTTGGAATTTCTATATTCAGGAAGCACAAATGCTCCTGTTATATTCATGACTTTTTCGTGAAGTGATATAAATGTTTCTCCTTCTGGTTGGATTTTAATATATCCTATAGCTTTATTATCATTATAAGCTATCCATAAATGATTGTTTTGATTTTCTAAAAATTCTTGATGTTCTTTTGTATGATCATCATTTGGATCATGCAGCATAAAAAGCGGTGAACTTTTCATGTAATTAGCAAATTCTATTGATATTTCTTCAAGTAAATGTGCATCTTTTATTTCAGCTTTTTTTATTTCGATTAAAGTTTTTTCATCTGTTGGTTTTATTTCTTTTATAGAATCAACACATCTCATACCAAATCCTAACCAAGAATATGTTTCAAAAGATATAACATCTTGAGCATATATAGTTATTGCATGAGATGTATAATTTTTTTCTACCCATAATTCAGAACATTTTGAATATAAATGTTGTAAAATCTTTTTTCTATTTTCTTTCACAATACCGTTTGCAAATAACGGACTGTAAACTCCTTTACATTTTCCAAATAATTCCGGAATTTCAAAACCTATTAAATATCCAATAAGAAATTCACCTTTTAACGCCAAAAAACCTTCGCCTATTTCAAATATCCTATTAATATATTTTTCGATATTTTTGCGAAAATCTTCTTTTTCTGGAAGGTAAGATAAAATTTCTTTTTCTTCTTCATAATTTTTTAAAGCTAATTCTATTACTTGATTAATATATTTTTTCTCTAATTTTATTATTTCCATTTACGCACCTCTATGATAGTTAAGATGTTTAGCTGACAGTTGATAAGGAAAAACAAAAAATGTTTAATTGATTAATTGTTTAAATGGAAAAGCGTTTAAAATGGTGAAAAGTGAAATGTTACTATAAACACAGTTTTTAATTATAATGCTTTGATGGTAAATATGGATGAAATAAAGTAGCGAACAATTGAGAATTTTCGTCAAAAAAACATTTAATTTGGACAGGAAAACACAAAAATGCTTAATTGTTTAAATGGCAAAGCGTTTAAAATGGTGAAAAGTGAAATGTTACTATAAACACAGTTTTTAATTATAATGCTTTGATGGTAAATATGGATGAAATAAAGTAGCGAACAATTGAGAATTTTCGTCAAAAAAACAATTAATTTGGACAGTTAACCCGGAAAACAAAAAATGTTTAATTGATTAATTGTTTAAATGGAAAAGCGTTTAAAATGGTGAAAAGTGAAATACTTCTTTAAACACAGTTTTTATTATAATGTTTTGATAGTAAATATGGATGAAATAAAGTAGCGAGCAATTGAGAATTTTCGTCAAAAAAACAATTGAGCGAATCAAAAAATGCGTAAGAAAATAGCATGTCTGAGCGTAGCGAGTTTGCTATTTTTAGCAATTTTTGACAAGAG
>Ga0334898_1001683_pt1 | contig 23254 bp, 46 predicted proteins | sample GraSluR3_MG_10_FD_207228 | JGI IMG/M metagenome (GOLD analysis project Ga0334898, IMG submission 207228) | Sludge microbial communities from methane-producing bioreactor in Wageningen University, Netherlands - Granular Sludge_3_08-R3 | ecosystem: Engineered > Bioreactor > Anaerobic >... | reverse complement strand
TATCAATGTCACTGGTTAAGGTTAGGATACGACCATCACCTTCACCCTCTATTATCATCAACATGTTTTTATTCCTCGTCTGGTCTGCTCCGGGCTAACTCATCCTCTAACATTTCACGCATCAACCGACAAAACCGTACATCCCGTCGGTGTACTTTCTGGCAGTCCTGCTTATGCAGTGAATCGGATAACATACTCATTCATGCTCCGAAACAACCAAACCACTTAAAAGGTTACGATTACCCTCATCAATCATCCGGAAAACTTGGCTTTCATGGTGGTCAACACATTCCACTACTTCCCGTTTATTGCAGTAGTCCATATATTCTATGTGACTCTTCTCATGGAGGATGAGATCAGCAAGAGAATAACGAACTAAACTAGGAATATTGCCTTTGATAACAATCAAAGGAGGGTCACGATTTGGATAAATCTCTGCGGTTGGTAAAGTAGCCCTAACCTTCTTTATAATTATTTCAAAGTCATCGAAACAATCCAGCATACTAACTACTTTATCAAGATGTGATTTCAAAAAAAATCCTCCTTATTTATAAATTTCTTCAAAAACAAGATCATGGACTATTTCAGCAGATAAGGGGTCTTCATATAGATTTAATGATTTTTGGTGCCCCTTGATTACGATATAAGAACGCCAACACCTTTTTTCCGGATCCATTTTTTTGATATATGTGGTTCCTGTAAATCCAAATAGGCCGTTTCCCCTTTTGGAAAGCCCATATTTTTTCCTGGCATCTTCGGATCGGGTTTTACCCTTATTACTAATACTTAATTTTTTGCGTGTGCTTTTTGAAGGAGATACCCCATAAAATGGATTATTTTCTCCTTTTTTAGCTTCACTCATCTTTTTACAGGTTTCTTTAGATAATTTTCTACCCATAAGTGATTCACTTATCTTTTTACGGGTTTCTGTTGAGTGAAATTCCCCATACATCCCATGACTTTCGCCACTATTTTTTAAACTAATTTTTTGTTTAGTTTCTGGAGAATGTTTCCCATTTGCCCCTCCACTTTGAAAGTTATATCCTTTAGAATGGTTTAAACAATCATAATAAGTAATATAGGCTACTTCAAGCTCATCCAACGTTTTTTTATCTGTGGCATAATTTAAAACAATAAATTTAAAATTAGATTCACCATATTTATTAAAAGCATTCTGTAAATGAAAGTTTGCATGCCTTCTATTTTTTAAATTATAAAAATGATGATATTTCCTAAGGCAGGGGTTTGAAGTTGTCAACCCAATATAAATCTTACCGTTCACCAGATTTTCTATTTTATAGATATATCCATATACCATATTTTTTAACTCCTTTAGATTCACGCCCTTAACTCCTACTTTTACGCCTTTGTGATAGGCGTGGTGAGGAGTGGAGTTAAGAATACTCCTCACACAAGATAATATATGAACTTTAAAGTATATAAATCCTTTTAATTCGTTTTCATGAGCTCTTTGGCTCTTTGGTCAATATAAAATATTTTATGATCTACTCTAACATCTTTATCAATTGAAAGGTGTAAAAAGGCTTCTGGAAGAATTGGTAACTGCATACTGTCACTATACCCCCCATATCCAAGGAATGCTCCCGTAAAAGCATAGTACCTTCTTTTAAGCCCATCATGGGTTCTTATTGGAATTGTGAAACATTGGCAACGGTGATTATGGCCATTTAAATAAATTGTAGCATTAATTGCCTGAGTATTCCTGATAAATGCACTTTCGGCAGTATAATGGTGTTTTGAACTGCCTCGGCCATGTGCAAGATAAATATCAATAATTTCATCATTTACTTTAAAACTGTCAATTGTTTGATTCCCATAATCACAATTTAAAGCATTAGCTATAATCCGGGTTAAATCAAGGTCATAGTCTTTCTCTAATCTTAACTCATGGTTTCCTTTACATAAATAAACTATATCATCTTTGAATGGTTTGAAAAAGTTTATAACATAATCAAGTTGATCATCAAGACTCATGGTTGCTTTAAATGCACTGTTGGCTAACTGTTTGGTTGCTGATTCTGCCAGATCCCCCATGAGGTATATTCGTTTTGGGTTTTTGATTCTGGTTACTAAATCAGCCCAATAGTTTAGGTAGTCCTCATTAAACTCAGGGCTACCTATATGGAGGTCCCCACAAGGAAGTATATACACCCTTTCTTTATCTTTTAACGTATAACTGTCCAAGTCAACCAAACCCCCATCTTTGTTTATAAGAATAAATAAGTGTTTATAAATGGTTATAGTAAAAAAACTATAATATTGTAGTAAAAGTACAATAGTCCTATTGTACTGCAATAAGTTCAATTTCTTAATTGAACCAAATACGGTTCAATCTTCGTCCTCTTTCTTTGAGGGTGCGAAACTCCGATGATCCGTATCCCGTTTCCAGTAATGGTCATAGTAATGTTGATTGTCATTCAAAGCCATACCCTTTCACCTTCTCATCGGATCATAATCTAAATGTCTTCGGTCAGGAACACTCCTACCAGATAAATACAAACTCCCATAACTAGCATAATAATGATGAAATGGGCCAATAATATGACAATAACGATTCTCAAACGGGTAACTGATTTGTTCCCTACCAGCAACATAAGCCGGGGGACCACTTAATACAAGTCCGCATCCTTTGCAGACTATTTCATCCCGTATTAGGTCATGTTCAAAGTTACTATGGTGTGTGTCACACTCTGGACACTGCGTGTGTGTAATTAGTTTAATGGTGTCGTTTACAGTTTCTAAGCCTTCATCTAAACTTATATTTGTTTCTTCCACCGATAATGTAATGTTTTAACCCCCAAAAGTGTAAAAGAATTTAAAACCGGTTTTTGGGGAGGGGATGGAGAATTTCACTTGACAATTTCCATTCACTCCCTTCATTAGAACACAGTTACCATTTAGAGAAAAAGTATTAGTCCTCTAAACTATCAATTATTGCAGACTTTAATTTAAACCGCCTCATTGATTTAGCAATTACCACCATTTCTTTCTCAAAATCATCACACATATGAGGTCCTAATCTATCAGACCCTAATGGGTCTTTCCGGTCTTGCCATCCCCTTCGTCTCCTAAGTTTCCGATATTTGGCTACTCGTATTCTTACCTTTTCCCTTGTTGCTATCCTTGAACATTCTTCTCCACAGTATTTTTGACGGTTGCTTTTTGGATGAAATTCTGTTCCACACAAAGGGCAAATTTTCATTAAAAAGCTACCCCCTTGCTAATGATTCCCCAAACCATCCAAGTACATATTTAGAAAAAATATTAACCCACCACTTACGCTTAAAATTAGTCTTAGCGTGACAAGATAGACAGAGAGTAATCAAATTCAATGGAGATGAGTTTTCTTTATTATAATCAATATGATGAACTACTAACCCCCATTTAGCCCCACATAATTGACACTGATCCTTATCTCTCTTTTTAATCCGATCTTTTAATTTATCATTAAATTCAAGTGGATAAACCTCGTCCCCTATCCCTTTGTAATAATAAGGACGTTCCTTTTCAATAGCACATTTTGTACTACAATAAATCATTTCACTTTCTATAAATCTATGAGCTAATCTCTTTTTTCCAAATCTAATCTTTTCAGAAAGTATATTGTAATTTTTAGAGTTTACAACATATTTTCTATTCTTTTTAATATTCTTACCGCAATTGTGACATTTTGTTACAAATTTATAATCATAACAATCAGGACATAATGGAACAAAATTTTTATAATTAAACTGTTTTCCACATTTTTTACATGTCTGTTTTCGTAGTTCCGTTTCCCTACATAATTTAGAGCAATATACATTTTTAGCGTTTATATATTTCTCATGAATATAAAAAGGCTTGCCACACTTCTTACACGTTTTAAGAATATGGTCATCCTGCCCTTGCTTATAACAGTCATAAGAACAATATTCCTTTTTCCATTCATCTCTTTTAAGTAGACTTTTACCAGGGTTGAATAACTGTTTACATGATGGACATTCAATTTTATTTCCATCTCTGGCTAAGATTTTTTTAGTTTCCATTCTCGCATCCGAACAGTTTTTACAACAGCATATATGTTTTGGTTGACATTTGATTTTTTCATACTCTTTACCACACCATGCACAAATCTTTGACGTTTTAACTCCCCCATATTAATTATATTAGTCCATTATACTATATAAAGATTTATATACTTCTTAATCCAATAATATTAATCCCTTGAATGATTTTCATCACCTTGGAATAAAAAAAATGTTAATCATCCCCCTTTATATCAATCCCGTGCTTCTTTAACACTTCTAACGGAGCGATATAGTTTTTAGATTCCCATCCATAATTATCACTCCAGAAATATCCTAAATCGTACATTAATGATTTAAATTCTTTTACTGGTAAATCTATTTGTAGTTTCATCTTGTATCATTCCTCCTCTTCTTCTAACATTTCACGATACAAATCTCCCTGCATCCAATTCCCATTAGGCCCCCACACTACAATATTATCCCTAATCTCTTTACAACACATGCCGGGGCCTTCCAATACTACTTTAACTTCTTTACCTTCATTGTTGGTTACATTGAAGGTTATCCTTTGCTTACCTTCTAATATTTTCTTTAATACATCCATGTTATACGCCTCCGCTTTCAACGTTCACCCTTTCACCCCCTCAGTCGTGGTTTGTTGTAGTGTCCAACACGACAAGTGATATATTTCCTTAGAGGTATGGTCATATTTGAATCCCCGATTATCACTGGATGGGAGTATGAATACTTTTTCCCGACAGATAGGACAAACATCACTCATCATTTCACCGTCCAAACACTCTCATAATTCCCCTCATAATCTAAAAATCCTAAATGATTCACATTTCCATTCTCAAAATCAAGTTCGGTAAGGCCTTCCATGGAAGGGATACTATCAACCGTAACCCAATAATCACAACCTTTGTGTTTACAAATAAAATGGCCTTCAAAAGTTAATGCAATTAAAAAAGGATTATCGTTATTAGGCACATCAACATACGACCGAAAGATGGTTCTTTCAGTAACTGGTAGAATATATCCAGTTATATCTCCAGGGAATACGCATCCTTCAAATGCTTTAAAGATTGGTATCCTAATGTCTTCCATTTAAATCACTTCCCATGTACTACCATTCCATCGTTTATTATACACTGTTTCCATAACAAAACAAAGCCACATAATCTCAAAGTTTGTTGTCATAAACTCATAATTCTTCATTTTAGTTTCGGGAACTCCACACCTTAAATGATAATCTAACCAATTGGTCAAATCACCTAATATTCCCAAATATGTTTTGTGTTTGTTTATAGAGTTTGAATAAGCATAGACAAACTGAGCATCTGAATTTAAATATATCTCTTGGAGGTCTTCCTGTCTTGGAACCCAGAAATAACCATCTAAGTCCTCATCTCTTCTAAAATTATTGAGGACTGTGGGAGTAACTTTAACAAAGTGACAGTTTCCATCTCCACCAATCCATCCAAATAAGTCATACAAGGTGGGTTTCCATCCCTCTTGTATCTCAGTGGCTTCTTTACACATTTTTATAAAAGTTTCATCCATCCTTATTCCCCCTCTAAAATATCCATAAAATCAAGCAATGATTGATAATAACCCTTAAACAACTGGAATGGAGCATCACGATTAAATATTAAGTGATCCCTAAGCTTATCCCATTTCTCTTTATAATTATTATTTTTATCAAGCCCATATATTTCAATGGCAATATCAAAACCATCATTTCTACCTTGGATATATGCCTCTTCTTTTTGTCTTGCCACATCTTCTGCTAATTTTTCAAACCATTCCAATGTTTTATCATCCATCCGTATCACCTCTCGAAGTAGTATTCTTTAATGCTGTTTGCTTTGCGTTCTCCTATCCCATCCACACTCATCAAATCCTCAACCGTGGTTTTACATAACTCTATAATACTATCAACCCCCAAAACATCTATAATCCTCTTAGAATACTCCAACCCAATCCCAGGAATACAACTAACCATAGCCTCTAAAACATCCCCATCACTAACAGCCAACCTCCTAACCTTATCTAAATGTTTAAGTGAACCATCACTTTTCTCCATCAATGCCTTTGACAAGGTGAAAAAATCCCTATTAGAATCAACATTAAACACTGGGATTTTATACCGTGCCGATATACTCGCACATGCCCCTAAAAACTGTTTCCGAGTGAAAGAAGTGTGTTTCATAACCTCTTCTTCATCAAAACGTCCAACAATAATTAAGTAAGGGTGTTGGTAATTTTCAATCATATTCTGCAACTGAACCCATAATCTCCCCATAACGGAAGATATAAAATCTTCTACTGTTTTCCTTTCACAGCAAACGCTGTTAGTGGGGTAAACCAAATCTCCAACAGGCAACATTGTAACCTCCCCTGTTGAAAAAGTTTTAAGAAATAATTCTTTAATATGAGAGGGTTCTCTAGAATCTAAGAACACATTACTCATATAATGCCCCCATAACTAAATCATGAACTATCTCAGCACTTAATGGATCATTGAAATACCCCAAATGTTTATTACGGCCATTATAGTGAATATGAGATCGCCATGGTATGTTTTCGGGATTAAGATCCTTCCTAAAGTGAGCACCAGTAAAACCAAATAACCCCTCTCCTCGTCGAGTTATACTCATCTTTTTGATGATGTCGATGGGACGTTTTTTACCATAATACGGATGTTTTTCACCAGAAAGATTGGGACGTTTTTTACCTTTTTTGGCTTTGCTAATTTTATTACGAGCGGCTTCACTTAATTTTTTGCCATAAATTGGAGCCAGTGGTCCCCTTTTCCCATACATATGGTTATTTTTACCAGAATGGGCCTTGCTCATGTTCTTACGAGCTTTTAGGGATGCCTTTTTACCTTTTCGGGCTTTGCTAATTTTCTTACATGTTTCTTCTGAATGTTTCCCATTAGCTCCCCCTCTTCGAATGTTATATCCATTTTTATCATTCAAACAATCATAGGAATTAATATAATCCTCTTCTAATTTATCAAGAACCCTTTTAGAAGTAGCGTATTTTAGAACAGTGAATTTAAAATTAGATTTGCCATACTTATTAAAAGCATTTTGCAAGTGTGAATTGTTATGCTTATTATTTTTTAATTCACATAAATGGTTTGATTTGCGTTTATATGGGTCTTGGGTTGTTTGACCAATATACACTTTACCATTTAGGGTGTTCACTATTTTGTAGATATATCCATATACCATACTACCTGACTCCTTAAATTTAACTCCCTTTGACTCTGATTGCACCCCATGATTGGAGTTAGGGAAGAGCGGAGTCAAAGAACACTCCTCCCTAGTTAATATATTGTGTGAACTTATATACATACTTTTCCCCTCATATTTCCACCTTGAATATTGTTCTTTGGAATAGCTTTTTACATCGTACGCATAAGCCCACTACAATCATCTCAAAACAATCATCATCAGCCACTGTTATTGGATCATCGGTTATGAGTTCCTGGTATTGCCCACAATATGAGCAATGATCATACATCGGCTTTCACCCCCTCAGTCGTGGTTTGTTGTAGTGTCCAACACGACAAATGATATATTTCCTTAGTTTTATGGTCATATTTGAATCCCCGATTATCAGCGCTGGGGAGTACGTGTACGGGTGTTTGGCAGATAGGGCAGTTATTCATTTAATCCCCTCTTTTAAATTAATAAACATGTAGTCTGGGAATTTGAATTGATCTACTTCTAATACTTCAAGCCCAAATACTTCTTTACCGTCCCAATATTTTTCAATCCCCCTCATCCCCGTTTCAACGGTTTTATAAAAATCAGATCTGATTAAAACAGTGTTGTACCTTGAATAACTTTTAGCAACATCTTGGTAAAACATCTCAAACTGATCACAATCTTGCATCCGTATCACCTCTCGAAGTAGTATTCTTTAATGCTGTTTGCTTTGCGTTCTCCTATCCCATCCACACTCATCAAATCCTCAAAACTGCAATGTAGGTAAGTATTCCCCCTGACCTTTACTATTTCATCCCGTTGTAGGATGAAATCAATCACACCTTTGCTTTGGTTTAGTTCAATCATGGTTTCACCCTTTCAAATAAATCAATAACATCTTCTTTAAGTCTTTCAGCCATTTTAAGCTCAAAAATAGCCTTATAACATTGTTTTTCCTGTTCTTTTGTGTAATGAGTTAATCGACTGAATAAATATATTGGCCCCTTAATTTCCTCAATGTCATTATCAATGAGCCTTAGAAGGTATTCTTTTAAATCAATATCGTTGGGCTTGTTTTTACAGTATTCACAACTTATACATTCTAATTCATCATGTATCTTACACATTTTCATCTTTTCACCCCTACCATATTCTCAACAACCCGTAAACACTTAGCCACATAATCAGCCTCCGACATCGCCATACGACCATTATTGCAGGAGCAGCAGATAACCCGACAATTACCCGGCTCCAGGACACGGTGCTTAGGGTTCACCACATCCAAACTAACCTGATTAGGCAAAGTACATTGACTATTCCCCGACTTTGTGGGGACTAGTTTGCACTGGCAGAAGTAACACCCCGTCTTCATAGCCTCCACAGCCATATCATATATCTCCGCCCGGTGTATCCGTACCCGGAAGCCCCTACGCTTATGATCCCGCCGAGTGTTCCCAGCCCACTTCCACAACCTATCCATAACATCACCATCCATACACATCACCCTCCTATTTTATTAAATAATCAAATATTTTTAATATTGTAACTTTGTAACTTTGTAACTTGGCTAAAAACGTAACCAATTTGTAACTTTGTAACTTTGTAACCTGGGGATAACACTCTCTTTTTTTTATACCCCCCCCTCTCTCCCCACCCAAGTTACAAATCACAAACACAATAATCCACTCCTTAAACATTTTTTAACACCCTCAAAACTCCTAGTTTGTAACCTGTCGGATCAGGTTACAAAAAGTTACAACTCAAGTTACAACCTCATCCTCTAACCCTTTTTGTTCATCTGTTTCGGTTTGATACAAAAAGTTAATAAAATTTTTTAAAGGTATCTTAATAACCTTGGTTGGTTTATCAAACCTAACAGCCTGGTATTTCCACCCCATTAATTCAGCAATCCCTTTCAACGGTTGACATACCTTCAATTCCTTATGTACTTCTTTTTTAAACCCGGTTGTTAAACAGACATATTGATTGTTCTTTGATTCTATCGGTATCATCCAAGGTATTAATCGTTCATTCAGCACACTCCACACCTTTTCTTTGAAATTCTTACTTTCTTTGAGTTTAGATGTGTAATTATCCAAGTCTTTGGGCTTCCCATCCACTTCATCAATTACTTGCACCCGACCATAAGCCTTGTTAATACATTCCAAGAGGAATATTCGCACCTCTTCACGGTGTTCCTCATCCATATCCTCCATACTCTCAGACCGGCTCCAACCATAGATCCAATTATCAGGACGAACCCCTGCCTCATAATACACCCTTGTAACCAGAGTATCACAAAGTTCCTTCCATTCCATTTGTAACAAATCAGGGTTTTCCATGAACTCTTTAATCACAAATTGGCTGATGGGTTTTAAGAGGTTGAATTTGCACCGTTTATGGTTTTTAGTCTGCCATTCATCCTCAAACGCATCTACTTCTTTTTGAGTTTTCATTTCACTGTGGGTGAAATTGAGAATGATAAACCTTCTAACCAGTGCATCGTCATCAGGTACAAATAGGTTTGCGGTGAAAATGACTGGAGCATAAGCGGGTATGTTTCTGAACCTTCGGCCTTCATATCTTCCCCGGCCTGTTGGTCTTTCTATTGCTCCTTTTATCATTTCAGTTACGCTTACCCGGCTAAATGCTCCTGCAGGTTCATTGACTACTACTGGGAATGTGGATTGACTGATTCTATTACCTACTCTTGCAACGGTGTCAAACATCCCCCCTGTTAAGTCAGTGTCAGGGGTGGGTTCATCCCATAAATATAGGACCATTTGGCCTAGTGTGGATTTCCCACTTTTAGCCTTCCCATACAAATAAAGCCAAGGAGCCCATGTTCCTAGTTGTTTCATACTGTAAATGAATGGGCTGATAAGTCCCCATTTAAAAATAGTAGCTATCTTTGTTTCATGGCCCTCGAATGAGTGTCGTAAGTCATCTAATACTTTAAGTGCTTGTTGAAGTTCATCGTTTGGGGGCTCGAAGGTTTCATATTTCACTGTGATGATTTTGTTGGTTTCTGGAGTGTAAAAGAATCCTGGAGTTTCAATATCTGTTTTTATCTCAGCATATTGTTCCCGGATCATTTTATTCATAATAGCAGGTAAACAGTCATTTACCATACGGTTGTTGATTACATGCCCTGATTCGATTAAATCGTTTTTAATGTCATCTAATAAGTCGGGGCCTGTTTTGATTGGTCGTGGGCTGTTATGGGTTTGCCATAGTATCTCAAATTTACGGGGTTCGTCTTCTAATGGGCTGTCAAAGATTATCACTTCGGAGGGGTAAGCTTCTATCACCGTTTTCTCTGTTGCTATTACCTTATCCCCAGTGTATTTTTCTTTTACGTGGATTATGCTTTTTTTGTCTTGGTTTGCTACGAATAGTTCGTTTGTTCCGATTCTGGCTGTTAGCATTCCATAGTGGATTGGTTTTTCTATGATGTCATTGATTTCTCGTTGTATGGTTTTGAACATATCTTGATCTGCTTGTTTTTCAATGGTTTCATATAGGCCACTTGCCCCTTTTAACTCAGTGTCTGGGAGGGTGTTGTTGTATGTGCGGTGGAGGACTTGGATTCTTGCAGACATCCCGTCTTCATCATCATGGCTTAATCGTTCTATTAATAATTGTGCTGATGATTCTTTGATCCCCTCTTTTTTCATAAACCCTGACAATGAATAAATTATATCATTCCTGTATGATTCCCGATAGAATGGTTTTAAAAGAGTTATAATGTGGTCAATATCGGATTCAGATAATTCACGGTCTGAATTAACATTATTAGATTTTCTGTTGGATTTATATGTCTTGTCTTTCTTAAAATCAGATTTTAATGGTTTCAGTTGGTGTTTAACCCACATTACCCCATCTTCAACAGTTAGGATGGGTTTATCCTGGTAAACAGTGTATGGTTCTTTGGTTTCAGGATGTATGCTTGGGGGAATTACAGTGTAACTTCCTTCATGCCCCCTTATCTCTATTTTATCAATAGGATAATCTTTTTTAGTACCAACCGGTTTTTCTGAATATATGTAAACATGAAATCCTCTTCCAGACTGGATAATCAATGTTTCAACATCTTCAAAGTATTGTAAAAATGAAGGGTCATCCAGATCCACTTGAGTTAAATACAATCCTTCTCCTAAACTATCTCCTAATATAACTCCAAGGTTTCCCTTATATCCTTTTAACAACCCACGAGGATACATAACACTTTGATATTTTTTCCATTTGTAGTCCTCTGGTTTATTTGGAGAGGGATTGGTTAATTTGAAATTGTATTTTTTTGATAATGGTTTTAGGGGGATGATATTGCAGTTGTAAAATTGTTTGGGGATTAATTTAATGGAGGCTTGTTTTTCTGTTTGAGTTTTTTCTGTTTGAGTTTTCAAGTTTATTTCCTCCTGTATTTTTCTATTATATCCCCTGCTTGGATTATAATTTCACGTTCTTCAACGTCCACCTCATTGTTATCCATTTTAGTTAATAAGAATCTGTTTAAGTCATTTTTAAGCCTTTTTATCCAGTTCATATTATATCATCCCCCCCTATCCCATTAAATTAATAACTTGATGAAAATAAAAAAAGAAAAGGGGGTGTGAGGTAGTGCACCTGCTAAAATCCATTACACTCACTCCCTTTTATTCTCTAAAGCTTTTGATTATGTTTTTCTGGTATTCGTTCCCATTGAACGTGGTTTTCTCAGTTCTGATTTTAACCTTGGCATTGGATAGTTTTCTAATCATTTCTTGACGGTTTTTAATACCAAACTCTTCAACCATCAAAGCCTGTAACTTTCCGAATGCACTTTTTTTACTATTCCAGTAACCATCACCATACTCACGGAGTCCCCCATAGTTGTCATAGGATTCCCTACCATCACTAAGTATCGTTTTAATTGTTAGGATGGTGTCGTAGAACTCTTTACCTTGACTATCCTGTTTGGGGTTGAATGCTCTTTTCAGCACCACTTCATCCACTACTGCGTTGGTGTTGGTTTCGAGGATTGGTTTACTACTTCCGCTGTCCTTAAAATCTTGTTCGAGTTTGTCCCTGATTTCTTCAAAGTTCACTTCTTCAAATTTGTTGTCTTCTTGGGCTTCGTTTTGGCTTTTGTAGCCGTCTAATGCTTGTTCTGCCATTTTTTCACCTTCTCTTTTTAGCTCTCTATTCTTATTCATCTGGTTAAAAACCGCAAACTATGGGGTTAAAAACGTTATATTCCCGTATCATGTGGTCCACGAGGTCTAATTCGCATTTTTCACAGTATGGATATTGGTCTTCACTGACCGGTTTCCCACATATTTGACATACTTCATAAGACATGCTTTTCACCCCGTACATACCCGTCTGGGTAACCCTACCTCTTCAACTGATGCTAAATCCACCAATGCACTGCACTCTGGGCATTCAACCTGTTCACGTGCATCCACTAATCCGTTAGTTGTGGACTGGTGGAATCGTTTACCACAGTTGAAACAGGTGTACCGTTTTTTTAACATTTCAATCACCTCTCCAATTATTTTTTTAATGGAATGGGGTGTGTGGAGTCGAACCACACCTTCACAGCCCCAATGAACCTTATTATCATATTTTTAACCACTCTCTCCAGAGGAGGCTTTTAGTTCACTGGTCTTACCTTGAACCCCTAACTGCATACCGTCTAAGTTCTGATTCCTCGTCGCCTTCCTTAAAAAGGTGGCATAATCGGATGTGGTCACAGACCGCACCCGGCACACCTCTCCTTTTTAGACTTTTATTCTGGGTTTTGCTGTTATTGATTTCTGGAGGGTTTAATTGTTGTTTCTTCATCAAATAACCCCCTCCACTCGCTTATTTCTGGTTAAATGATGAGCATTATCTAAACTGGCTTTTTGTAAGATATATCGGTGCCCTGTGACTTTACTCAATCCCTGTTTTCGTAATTGATAGGCAACACCACGAACATTATGCCCTAACTCGTCAGCTATTTCTTTCTGAGTCAAACCCTGCCCGTGGAGTTCTTTAAGCCGGTTCACATCTTCGGATGACCATGAGTTCTTTTTAGTTGCTAATTCAAGGACGGTCACCCTTTTGGCTATGCTGCTCCTTGTTCGGTTTAGGATGGTGCCCAGTTCTTCATAGGTGTGGTCGGGGTATAGTTTGATGAGTTGTTCATCTTCTGTGGTTGTCCAACGCTTAGCCATACTCATTGCCCCCAGTGTACTCCAGTACATGGTTGGTTTCCAGGGTTACGGGTTACATTCAAGTCTTCATCTACAAAGCCCATCATAGACCGTAACTCTAACGCTCCTTGGAATGAGAGTTTGTCTTCTATGGTTTTGAAGGTTAATCCAAGGCACCCGTCTTCCATGATGCACAGTATGGCAGTGCCTGGTAGTGTTATCCCAGTCTTAGCATGGAATAAGTCGTGGTAGTGTTTGATTAACCCGTTCATTGCGTTACTCATTCTGATATGCCCCCTGCTAGTTCCATCTCCTTAGTGGTGGCGGTGTTGTTTTTCCTCCACGGACATGATTGGTGGCATGGTTCACTCTGGCAGTCTTCGGTTCCGGTGACTGGGTTGAGTCCATGTTGCCATCGTACCTCATTACACCTGCATTCGTGTTGTCTTTCCTGGAGGCTTATCTCACGCTCCCAACTGAGAACCATCATTCCACCTCATTGGAAGCAATTATATCCATTACGCAGTGTGCCTTATAATCAGGGTCATCCACTGGTAAGGTCGCCATGTATGCTTTTATTGCTTGTTTCAAATCCTCTCCAAGTTTTATTTTTATTATTCTCATTTAAATCACCCCTATTTCATGCAACGCCCTAACATCTGATTGACAAAACAAACATAAACCAAGGAATACTACCCCAACAAAACAGGTCACCCAAACCCACGGAGGTATAAGGATGTACCATGGGGTGCGTGGTTTTTGTTTGAAAAGGTCTCTTTTAGTCATAATAATCCCCCCCTGCCTCTTCTAACATTCCTAAACCCTCGGCATAGCATTCTAAATCAGATTCTGAGATTTGATTATTTTCTAAGGTTTCAATCCTTCTTTCTAATTTTTTAATCCGTTTAAAAAGGTCATGGATTAATTCTTCGGTTGTCATGTGATGGTTTTCCAAATAATCCATACTATCAATGTTCATTCATTCCACCTCTGCTGCTATTGTTTTTTGTTGTCGGTGCAGGTCCCCGATTTCACGGGCTTCCTGCATTATCAGTTCCCCTAATTTCTCTACCTTTTGACAAGCCCTTTCCTGGCGTTTCTGCCGTTCAGCTTCCCTTCGTAAATGATTCCAAACTCCCATTTAGATCCCTTCTTCATGAGCAGTGGGTTTCCCAAAAGCACTGTAATCTATTATGATCGGTTCGATGTCATCCCAGTCCATGTCTTCAACACTTATATTTTTAGTTTGCATGTTTTTCCACTCCTACAATGTTTTTTTACAGCCCCCCACTGCCTTAGTTGGCTGTAGGAGTGCCGGGGGTTGGAAAAAAAGTAGTTCCCCGGCTTTGCAGATTGAAATAAGTTTCACCTCTGCCAATCTATACTTAGTATCTATTAGTATATATAATTTTCTAATAGGGTTCTATTAGAATATATCTTTGCAGTTTCAAGTCATCGTGGATGGTTTGTTTTTCAGGGTTCACATGTAATCTATGTGATGGCTGTGGTAAAAAAAGGTTAGTATGTGGGGGAATGGTTGGTGTTTTTGGCCCGACCATCATCTTGATGGGTTTGGCGTTTACACCGTCCATGTTGTTTAGGTATGCCTAAAAAATAGTATATTGGTCTTTCTAGATAAGAAGGGTGTGGGTGTTTCTTACCCTTTCAGTTTTAGGTATGGTTAAAAAATAGTTATGCAAATATACATTCCAATTCATGAACGATTATTGCATCTTCCCTAACATCAATGGCAATTTCCCATCCAAATAATTCATCCTGGACCCATTCAAACGTTAATTCTATTTCTTCAAGTGGCACTAACATTGCACATTCCTTACTTATGAACTTCTGCATTGATTCTTTATCTTTTTTAATTTCATGTGTTTTTTTAACTTTGTATATTGGTGGCATATTCTTTTTCCTCCCAAATCCCCACATCACTCAAATCTTACTAATATTCATAACCTTTTTACACATTGGACAGAACTCAGAAATATCATCATCATGTGTGAAAGTATGTACTCCAACATACCCACAATTATAACAATGAAATTCAACACTCATAATCCCCATGCTTTGGAGTTCAATATCCATTAATTTGATTTGGTCGTATTGTATTGCAGATATGATGTTGTTTAAGAGTTTTATTGTTTCATCTTTCCCGAATTGATATTGTATCCCTACCATTGTTTATTCCCCCACTTCTAATTTTAGTTTTAATCCTTCTCGGCAATCCTTACACAACCATAATAAACCATGTCCTCTATTCCTATATTTTGTTATAAAATAAATCTCGGTTTTTGTTAAGTTGGTGTGCCCATTGCATAAATCACAATCCCCATATGTTTCATGTATTTTTTGGGATTTTAAGAGTTTCCCAGTTTCACCCATGTTATTTCCCCCTAATCTTTAACAGGTTCAATCTCCTTTTTGTAAAATACTAACTTCCAACACAACGCCCGGTTCTAATTCAAACTCTTTAATAACCTCAGCGGGGATGGTTATGTCGCCTTTTTTACGCATACGGGTTGTGAAAGTAATAGGAAAGTTCATTAATAATCTCTCCGTTTGATTATTTGCCCTTCATTATTATTAGTTACTAAATTCACATCAAAAGAGATTCCTCCTGGAGCCCTTAGACGATACCATTCTATACAGCGGGAGCCACTACAAATTAAATCAATTTTTGTAGCTTTATAATCATGCCTTTCACACCAACTGCTAAAACTTTCATTATATAATTTTTGTTGTCCTTCAACTATTTTAGTCATTTCATATCACCATTTATATATAAGCCCTTCATTCTTTATATGTTTTTCCCTATGGTGCCTTTTATAAAACCTACTTCGTTAAACTAATGCTTACCGAAGTTCAACTGTACGGAATTTCCGAACAGTTCAACCCAAAACCACAAAGTATATAAGTGAGTAACTACAATGTAATAGTAGAGAAAGTTTAGAAATATAAAAAAAGTTGGTGAAAAAATGGTAAATGAAATATACAAAAAAATGGCAGAAGAACACGGCTTTAAAAACCCAGTACAAATCGCAGTAGACTATGGAGTACTTGATGGAAAAGATGTCCAAAGCACTGACATCCTAAACCTTGTTGATGAAACTGAAAAAGCTGTGAAAGTCAAAGACCCTAACGGGAACACAGCGTGGTTGCCTAAATCCAGAATTGAAATTGAAGAGATTTAAAGGGGGAATTGAAATGGATATGAAACTATGGAATTTCCTGGAAAGAATACAAACAATCAAAAATAAAGTGATATATTTTGAAAACTATGGGGAACGTGATGTTCCTGAAGGAGATCCCGAATCAGTATATCTTGAAATCAATGTGGAAGATGCTGACAGTGAAACCATTGAGGGAAGCTATATTCTATCTGCTGAAAACAAGGATAAACTCATGGGCTATGTGGGAAATATGAAAAAAGAATACTTTGAAGGGGAGGAAATAGTTGAAAACTGGTGAAAAGGATTGGGCTGATGTGAAGGTGGGTGTTCGGAGGAGCACCCACAAACGCCTTAAACAAATCATGAAGTATGGAGATACATTCGATTCAATAATTAATCAGATTATAGATGAAAACGAAACCCTTAAAAGACGATTAGAAACGGAAAGTGGAGGAGAATAAAAATGAGAATAAAAGAAATTAAAAAAAGAATGAATAATGATTTTTGGGCGGTTTATGAATGTGAGCACTGTGGATATATAACTGACGAAATAGCAGGCTATGATGATGTTAATTTCCACAAGAACGTGATTCCAAACATGGAATGTAAAAAGTGTGGATTAAAAAGTGGGGGTGACACTGGCTGACGCGGTGATTGAAGAAAAAAAATAGGGGAGAGAAATAGCCCAAAAGGCACATTCTCTCCCAAATAATACTTTGCTTATTTTGTTTTAATGTTTTATTCACGTCCTGCCGTCGTCTGAATTTATCCACGCCTCGTCGATAACCACCGGCTTAGCATAACTACTGCACCAGTAACTCCCAATACTGTAATCACTACTTGCAGCCGCTGCTAAATCCACATTAACCCAGTTACTCCCCAATTCTTTACCACGGACTTTTAAAATGATATGCCCTCCAGATTTGCAGGTTACACGGCAATAAAGGGCTTCGTAGTCCATGTCTTCGGCCACTGCTTTCCCTAACTGGCTGTGGTCGGTGCAGTTGAGGGGTTGGTTGTTTGCTAAGCGTTGAATCTCTTGTTGTTGGTTATATATATCGTTATAGTATCCCTGCCATGTTTTTGCTTTGATTCGGTTATAATACTCGGTGAAGGTGTTATAGGTGCCTACGGCTTTTTCCACGGCTTGGTGAAATGGTGTTTTATTGGTTTGGAATAGGTTGTAGAGTGTTACATAGTTCGGTAGTGCTTTGTTTTCATGGTACCATGCTAATACACGGCTAAAAGTGTATATAACATCATAGAATGATAGTTGTCCATATTTAGTGGTGTAAAGTGTTGGAGCATAACCATTACCCTTTATGAAGTTGTTAATCTCCTTGGCTAATTGGACGTAGTCCTGTTTTTGTAGTTGTGCCCCATCCTGGATATTACCGTTTATTTGTAGGGGGTTGGGGTAACTATCAGTGAGTATATCAAGTGGTTTGGGCTTAGTTAGTTCAACAACACTCGCACATACCATCCTGAGAAACGAAGCCCGGTTCACCTGCACGCCACCAATTGTGATTAATTCTGGTAGGTATTTGTTTCCTTGTATGAAGTTCCGGACATCTACACTTGCCTTTGCCACTTCGGTTATTGTTTTAGTTGTTATATTACCATTCCTCCTTATAGTGGTGTGTTTCAGATCTCGAGATCACACGAATATAATATGTGTGAAAATGAAAAAATTTAAAAATAAAGACAGCTAATGTAATTATATAGGGGTGATAGTTTATGTCAAATGGAAATGAAAGGGAAAAAGCATTATTCTTTAGATTGTTAGGGGCTACATTATTACTCCCCTCACTGATGAATTTAGATAAGTATATTGGGATAATCCTTTCAATTACCGGGGTAATCCTGTTCAGTTATGGTTTGAAAGTTGAATTAGAAAAAAAACATAAATCAAATATAACCTCTTAATTCAACCCATACCTGTACCATTTATATTCATTAGTTTTTCAATATCAGGTGAAGGTTGAACAATGTATATTTCTTTATTATCAATAGTTACCTTCAACTCCTGTTCTCCATTGTCCTTTAAGAAACCAATCACTAATTCAGGGTCTTTAACTATTTTTTTTAATTTTGTTTCATCTTTGAGGATTAGTTCAAAGTCTTGTTTCTTAACATCAACACTCACCATTTTACCACCATTTAATTTCTAAATTTCAGTGATTGGCGGGAAGTAAAGCATTAAACAAAGCACACTTACACCACCACTCCAAACAGCCCCGTCCCGCCTCATTACTCTGATTGAAAAACTTCCCCTATCCTCTGATATGTCTCCAATATTGGCATAATAATCATCTAGTAATGAGCCATAAACATTACAGTTTGGGATTGTGTGTACCGATTCTTCATTAAAGGGTAAGGATACTGTTAAGGACCCTGCCGGACTGCTACCATCATTTGTTACCACATAATATTTCCCATATACCCTTGGTGCGGCTATGAAATTACCAGAAGGGAAAATTGCAGAAGATTTGACAGTCCAATTGTCAATCGGGTTGATTTTAAGGTAATCCATTGCCACCCAATCTGTTTCTGCCAGTGTGGGATGTGATTTAACTAGAATCCTGTATTGATTGTTTTCACTGAAATTCAGAAAACCCGCCCCATTCCCGGCTTTGGGTGAAACTGAATCTACCCAACGGATAGTGCGTGATGTCAAACTTTGATTGCCATTGGCATCTTTTTTCCAATACTCAATCAAAAGCCCAGGCTTTTCATTAGTTAGGTTACTGAACCAACGGCAGGTTAATACGTGAGCACCATTCCACGCATTGAAATCAGACCACCCTGTATCCATTATTTTCTGATTAGGACCATATACCCCGGATTCTTCACCACCCCGTGCATCAGGGTTTGATATAGGTGTGGAATCATCCCCACTGTATACTGTTGAATCTATTACATTGAAAATATTCCTATGCACCCCTTCCGATCCCATTTTATATCACCTCATACACATATTCTAGATTGTTGAATACGATATTTGTATTTTTATCCCCATGTATTTTGATTCCAAGCCTTAAAGCCATGTACATGTCAATACCTTCATATCCAAGGTTGAAAGTATTCCTGGTTAACATCCCTTGAGGGGTTGTGTCATATGCTGTTTTCTTTTGTTCAGTTACTGTGAGGTATCGGGGCCGTTTGAATCCATCACCATTACTGTATAAAATTGTTGTATCATTCTCTCCAGGAGTGTCCGGACTTACCCCCGTACTACTAAATGATTCTTCTCCTGCTAAAAATCCGGGGGTTGGATATGTTGCCATGTACGGATAATATCTGACAAAATCATAATCTGCATTAATAGCAGCCGGTGTTTCCCTTGCGGTTAATCCGAAATAACCGGTATTGAGGGGGCCATCTGCATCTATACTGTACAATATTTGTGTTCCATCATAGAAGATTTGAATTATATTTGTCAGCCCTGATTTTCTTATCTGAATCTTATAATCATGCCAGTTACTGTCAAGTGTGAAATCGTACATGGAAAGGGTGATTGGTGTTCCGTTCACATATTTTGTGAGAACAAATCTTGCAGGGCTTGACCATCCAGTGTATTGGAAGAAATATCCAGTGTTTGGGGGGTCTCCTGCCCCCGATAATGTTCCATTCCAACTGAATACGAATTCAATGTTTTGTTGTTTCCTTGCTTTGAACTCAAAAATATATGGTGCTGTGTATTGGTTTTTTGTCCTTAAATAAATCCTGTTAGTCCCATCACTGTTAACTCGCAGTATTCCCCCTGTTTCAGTTATGCTGCCTCCACCGCCACTAACAATCTGCCATTTATCGGGGTTGATAATGTTATCATCAAAATCATCTGCAAAACTAAATACACTGTCTATATTGCTATGTAGGGTTGCAGAAGCGTTTCCATAGTACATGAAAATTCCAGTTGTAGCATACGGATAGGGATAGTTAATCCAAAAATCAGCAGTGGTCCCCGAGGTGTAACTATGCCTATAACTGCAAATAGGTGTTCGGCCATCAGGGCCAGTGAATCTAACATCACTGAAATCAGTTTTCATCCCAGAAACATAATTGACAGTCAGTTTCACTGGAAAACTTGTAATACTATATTCCTCACTTCCCTTAATGATGTTTTGTCCTTTTCTTTTTGTCCATCCGTTTAACCAGACAGGTTTCAGTATTATACTTTCATAATTCATCCAAGGTTTGGGTAGTCTTATCCCTACCTTTCCAGCTGGGGCTGTTACATCTGTTTTAATTAGTGTTGCAATTCCCCTGGCATTCATAAGGTCAAATGATATATCCTCAGTTAAGGGGGAACTTGGCAAACTTGTTACAAGACTTTCATTTATTAGTTCACTTGTACCATTTGTGAGGATTCCTTCAAGTGTAATGGTTGCATAAAAATCTGTTGGAGGTGTGGTATTGTAACTTCTCGTCCATTTCAATTTGACATTATTCCACGCAAAATTTGAAAGGAGTGGTGGGGCAAAGGTGTATTTGAAGAATCCATCTTGCATCTCCTGGTTTTCAGGGTCTGGATGGTACACTGCCCCCATTTGGTCATTGTATATAAATTTGTCATGAGTTAATCCTTGTTGGATTAAATGTGAACCTGGTATTATTATCCGATTAGCTACCATTTTAACACGATCTCCTTCCAAATGCCCCTACACTGATAAATCCCATGTTGTTTAATGTTGCACGGTTGTACATCATTCTACTGTTGATTCCTAGGTATGTTTTCAAATTTTTCTCCAGTTTACCCATAACTTGATTATAGTAGCTTCCGGGCCGGTTCACACTCACCCTGCTAATATATCCCTCTTCCCGGGTTATGGAATGGGTAACTGTCTTGGTGCTATAATTCCCTGAAAGGGAATGCCCCGCTAACTTACTTACCATGTACTGTGCGGGGTTTAAAAGAGAGGTTCCTTTCAATATGATGGTGAAACTTGCCAAGGGGTAACTGTTCTGTTCTACGTGTCTTTTTGTTTCAATATCTGCATCTGTCTGATTGTTTATCTCAGTAGCATCCTCATAATCTTCCCATGCTCCGGGACCATAACGGGCAATACTATCAAGGTTTTCATACTTGCTAATACCTGTCCGGTCTTCATCTCCTTCTTTGTAATGATAATGCATTAAATGGCGGTTACGGATGGTTTCATAAGGAGCATAACTTTTATCTGTTACTCCTAAAACATTCACACCCTCAACAGCCTGTACTGGGCTTTGCAGGTTCATTTCTGGGGACATCATGAATATATCGGTTGCTCTTGTGCGGCCGTAATCCACCCAGGCCACATACTCTAATTTCTCAAGTATTTCATTTATGACCTCATAAGGGTAACTGGTTTCCTGTTCCACCTTCATTTTCTTATTTAGTGTTGATGGATAGGCTGTTAATCCTAGTAAATGAATTATACTGTTTTTCCGGAAACTGATCTGGTTTGTTGTAACATTTGGGTCCCTTACAACTATTTTAGACACATGGTATTCACTGGATGGGGCGTAACGGTCAAATGCTTTTTTCAATTCAAATTTCCCTAACTGTTCTATCCCATTTAGGGTGGGTTTTAATTGTCCAATAATGTTACTTGCCCCGGGTTTGCCTGTGAAAAGGATTGTATAGGTTTTTGCATTTGCAATTGTTTCCCCTGCCTTGTGCATGGTAACTTCAATATTGAATTGTACCCTTGTATCATTCCCACAGCTTTCTCCACTTGTAATATATTTCAGGCATAAAATGTCATCCTTGGCTGCATCAAAGGGTCTGTCTGGGGTATCCCATAATGTCATATAGTAATTGCCGTTTGAGACCACTCCACAGCCATCGTAACTCAATGGGTCATAACCTATACGGAGGCCTTTACTTGGACTGTATGCCTTGTTAAACCCATTATTCGCAATTACACCATTACAATCATCCGGGTTGGTGAAATCTAAATTAAGTGTGTAAGGGTACAGTATCCCATAATTTAAGGGACCATATTCACAGGTTTCACTGCAATGCCTGATACTTTCCAGGGCAGATCCGAATTGGACCACGGGGAATGTATAGGTATCATCTCCACTGGGTGCAATTCCAATATAGTAGTTTGTATAGACTGGTTTCCGGTAGAAATCAACTACCCTATCCACCCCATGGATAGTTATTTGGGTGTTATCATCGTTTTCATCAATTCCAAGAACATACCCTCCAAACTTGACCCTTGTATCCTTCCAATCACTGCCAACTGAGATGTTGAGTATATCCATGAAATCAAAGACTTTCCGGCTGAAAATGTTAAGGTTAGGGTCGTTCCATTCCTCCCTGAGTGGTAGGGTTATGTCTGCACTGTTTAACTCCCCCATGCTGTTCTCGGTGAACTCTATTTCGCTCCAATCAAGCCGATATTTGCTTTGTCTGTGGTCGCTACTGTAATATTCAAGCCTGTACATTTGGAGGTAATCTACCCAGGCATCTAATCCATCCAATTCTATCTTGAAATCATGCCAACCCTCATTTAACTCAAGATAACCAAAATCAAGGTAACGGTAATGTTCACTGTACCCTGTGAGGGTGTTTATCTGTCCAACCAGTTTGTTGTCAATATAAAGTTTTACAAACTTGTTCCCATTAACAGGCTGCCGACTAGCCCGGATTAGAACCC
>Ga0334898_1001682_pt1 | contig 23256 bp, 19 predicted proteins | sample GraSluR3_MG_10_FD_207228 | JGI IMG/M metagenome (GOLD analysis project Ga0334898, IMG submission 207228) | Sludge microbial communities from methane-producing bioreactor in Wageningen University, Netherlands - Granular Sludge_3_08-R3 | ecosystem: Engineered > Bioreactor > Anaerobic >... | reverse complement strand
TGCTCTACCTCGACCTCAACCTTTCAAAGGAGATATTCGCCCGCGATGTGTGGGAGAAAATCAGAATCGACTATGAAGAGATCGCAGTCCAGCTTGCTCTTGGTCTTGTCAGGTTCTCATATGAAACAGGAGGAAGTATTGGACTCGTAGTTGTTGGTGAGAAGATACTTAGGCTGAGCGATTCGGGCCGAGACTGGACAGACTTCGCCGAAGTGCTCTCCGAAAGTAAAGGCAGTGATCAGGGCCCCCAGCTTCCAGATGTTCTGGAAGGAGATCTTGAACGCTTCGATCCCTCAACTACGGTCGTAATAGTCTCGCTTTATCTCGGAGAGGAGATCCTGCCGCATCTGCTTAAAGCAAGGTCACACTCAAGCCGTGTAGTTGTTATTATTGTTCCGTTCAATCCCAGAGAACCGTGGACCAAACGTACTATCTCTTACCAAATGCTTCCCAGAACTATCGAAGAGCTCAGAAGGCGTGCCGTCCTTCTTGAACAGGAACAGATAATCGTACGTATCGTAGGAGACAATCAGTCGATCCAGGAGGTGCTGATGGATCTTGAGAATCGATAGAACCTCGGTGACGGGGGCCGCTACAGTCTTTTTGATCTGCTTCGTGCAGTTGTTCTTCGCTGGAGGAGCCGTTTTTGCCGTCTGCCTTGCTGGACTTGTAGCCTTTCTCTTTTACCTCGGACGAACAAAGACGGGGTGCAGCGTCTACTTGCTTCTTCCAATCCTGCTCTTCACAACAACTATTCTGTTGTTTGGAGTTTTGAGAAGCGGTTTAGCTCTATCGGTTTCCGCACTGGGAGCTATGGCAGGAATCGTTCTCTCGATGGACAGAAACGAATACATCTCAGTTGCAGGAGTCTTCATTGTGGGAGTTTCTCTTTCGGTTAGTCCCGTTCTACACCACACTGGAGCCTATGTCACTCTGATATTGATATTCGTAAGACTGCTTCTAATACCGAAGGCACCAAGAGTCTTCCTTACTCTAGCAGTCCTTCTTCCTCTGCTGACTATAGCCCTTTTGGGCGATTACAGAGGAGGATTGATTCCTTCAGCAAACAGAGCCGCTGTCTCTGAGGTCTCAGAAAGCGAGATAGAGTCTTCGAGAGACGAGGAGCAACCTTCATTCTTCTCTGAAGAAGCAGAATCTTCAGTGGCACAGAGAGCCGACGGCGGTTTTGAAATCGCTATTCCAGAAGAGGTCCCCGAAGTCGGCTTCATAGATTCTATCTTTCTCTTTGGGTTCTACACAATCATCCTGATTCTCGTGATTTCAGTGGCAAGGAAGGCTCTGAGAGAATTCAAAGGGTGGGTACGACTTGTTCCGCCTCTTATGATATTGGTATCTGTAGTTGTAGTTCTTGTCGGGGGTTTCATGTATCTAAGATCGTTACCGCTTTCAGAAGATATCGTATTTGGAACAGGCGGTATCTCCAGCGATCTTTCAACTTCTATGCCTTCCTCTGGAGGGGAAGTTGCTCGGCAGGAGGAAGGCGAGCCTCCGTCTGTAGAGACTGCCAGTGCCGGGCGGTCGGTCTACTTGATCCTAAGAGTTGCCACCCTCACCGGTATAGCCCTTCTCTCGGCGGCTCTCGCCTACATGGTATTCTTTATCACTAGAAGACGCCAGATGAATCCTTCGACGCCTGAGGCGGAAGAACAAATCGAGGAGGAAGTGCATCACTTTGTAACCGAACTCCCCGCATATGGAGAAGGGAAGGAGTTCATAATATCAGCTTATCAATGGCTCAGAGAAATGTACTTTAGCGATTATCGTCAGCTGACTCCGTACGAACTGGTCTGGCAAACAAAGGGCATAACAAAAAGTCTGTTGACCAAACTGACAGCGATATATGTTCCTGTCAAGTATGGAAATCGTGATCCGGAAAGAACCAGCTGCGAGAAATTCGAAAGACTTTTTTTGGAACTAATTAAATCGCTGGAGACGGCTATCACAGCCATGTAAAGGATGTTACGGATTTTGTTTTGGTGATTGTTTCAAAGACAAAACGCCTGAATATTAGAGATAGTCAAATTAATTTTGCGGTCAACTTGCATTTTATTCGAAAGTCTGTGTTATAATCAATCTGTCCAAAGGACACTATCGCTTTGCAAGTGGTGCAAGGTAGTTTTAAGGAGGAACATTTAGGTATGACAGGAACAGTAAAGTGGTTCAACGGAACAAAAGGTTATGGATTCATTACTAAGGATGACGGTGGGGATGTTTTCGTTCACTTTTCAGCTATTGAGATGGACGGTTTCAAGACCCTTGACGAAGGACAGAGAGTCGAATTCGATGTTGAAGACGGTCCAAAGGGTCCTCAGGCAGCAAAAGTTAGAATTGCGAAGTAATCGATTGTCCATATAGGAACCGGATCGCCCGCTTTTAGCGGGCGATTTTTTTGTCGCTCTCCCTTATGATCATCTGACTAATCATTCATCCTTGTGCTAACATATCAATAATCAAACTAAACAACGGGAGGAAACGATGGACTCCAGATCAATGAATCTACTTGACGGAACCATGTTCTTCAGTGCCTTCTCTTCGGGTGCTACGGCTGTTATCAAGGAGCAAAACTATTTGAACAAGATAAACGTCTTCCCGGTCGCAGACGGTGACACCGGAACTAATCTCGCCTCAACGATGAAGTATATACTTGAGCTCACCTCTGTCTCCAAATCGATAGGCAAGACGACCAGATCAATCGCTGATGCTGCTTTAATGGGTGCGAGGGGAAATTCAGGAGCGATTTTTGCCCAGTACATGCATGGGCTCAGTACTGCAATAGGAAATCGTGAAAGCATAGACAGGCAGACTTTCGCACGAGCGGCTCAAGAAGCAATATCCTACGCTTATAACGCAATGGTTACTCCAGTTGAAGGAACTATGCTGACCGTTATGAAAGACTGGGCCGATGCTCTCAATACTATTGACGGTTCCGACAAATCGCTGCTCGAAGTGATAACTCAGTCGCACGCAGTCGCTCAGAAGTCGCTCGAAGAAACCCCTGAGAAACTCTCCATACTGAAAAAGGCCGGCGTAGTCGATGCCGGCGCAAAGGGCTTTGTTGCATTTATTGAAGGGATCAAAACCTTTCTAAGCGGCAAGAGTGTGAATCTCGAAGATGAGATAATCCCTGATGTTGAGCTAAGAAATCACGTTCACATCGACGAAGGGAACATTGAGAATAGATTCTGTACTGAAGCGATAATTGAAGGTACTAAACTAAATATCGAAGGAATTAAGTCAATCATTAGCGAATCTGGAGACTCCGCTCTTGTTGCCGGCACCGAGAGCAAAGTAAGAATTCATGTTCACACAAACGAACCGGCTGAGTTGTTTTACAAGCTTAAAGATTTCGGTGCTGTCACTCAGCAGAAGGTTGACGACATGGAGATGCAGTTCAGAGTAAGTCAGAAGAGGAAGTATCCAATCGCTCTCGTTGTTGATTCGGTATGCGATTTGCCGAGGGAAGTGATCGACTACTACCAGATTCAGATGGTTCCTCTCTATCTGAACTTTGGCCAAAGCCAGTATCTAGACAAAGTAACGATGAAGGCCGATCAGTTCTATTCTTTGCTCGATTCCGCACATGAGTACCCCGTTTCAGCACAACCTGGTATGAACACTCTCCAGAACCTTTACCACTTTCTAGGAACTCACTATGACTCAATAATCGCCATTCATGTCTCAGACAAACTCAGCGGCACGTGGAACGCAAGCACCAAAGCCGCCGAAAAACTAAAGAGGAAGAAGATCAGTGTTATCAACTCCCGCCATGTTTCCGGATCGATCGGCCTGCTCGCACTGAAGGCCGCCCGGATGATCGAAGAAGGGAGTGTCCACGATGATATCGTCGAGACGATCGAGTCCCTGACAAAAAACACAAGGATCTTCGTAAGCGTCAATACTCTCAAATACATGGTGAAAGGCGGGAGGGTAAGCCCCGTTCTTGGACTTGTGGGAAAGGTGATGAATTTGAAGCCAATAGTCTCAGTTGACAGGGAAGGCAATTCAAAGCTTTATGGAAAGGCCTTCAGCAAGTTGGGCAATATGAAGAAGATACTTGGATTCGTCGAGGAGCTGAACCGCAAGTGCAACGTTGTCTCATACAATATAACCCATGCCCACGCTCATAAAACGGCAAAGGCTTATGAAGACAGTCTGACCAAACTGCTCGGCAGGAAGCCTGAATACATAATGGAGGTCTCTCCCGTTGTCGGCATCAGCGCAGGAGTTGGAGCTATAAGCGTTTCAGTTCTTTGCAAAAGCGACACATGGGCCCCCGATGTAAGAATAAAGTGAGGTGCAATGATGGCATATGTGATCCTTTTCAATGCTTTAGTCGTAGTCGCCTACATGTCTGCATTCTTCGTAATCGGGACAGCGAAGAAGGATAACTCTGTCGTAGACATCGGCTGGGGTGCTGGGTTCGTTGTGGTAGCCTTTTTCACGCTCTTCGTGTATGGTGAGTTCAACGCCAGGCAGATAATCACAACCACGCTGATCACATTCTGGGGAACGAGGCTGAGTACCCACATATTCAGAAGGAATTGGGGACGGGGAGAGGATTTTCGCTACTTACAGATGAGGGAGAAATGGGGAGACAAGGTACTTGTAAGATCCTTCCTTCAGATTTACATGCTCCAGGGGTTTTTCATGTTAATAATATCGTACTCCGTCATGTTGATAAATAGCCATTCAGGCCGGGAATTTGGGCTTGCCGATATACTCGGCATTTTGATATGGGCCTCCGGGTTTGCTGTCGAATCGATCGCCGATGCTCAGCTAAAGGCTTTTGTGAAAACCAAGAAGCCGGGAGAGGTTATGACTGGAGGACTGTGGAGGTACTCTAGGCATCCAAACTATTTCGGAGAAGCCGTGCAGTGGTGGGGCATTTTCGTGATTGCCCTTTCTATTGATGGCGGACTTTGGGCTATCATAAGTCCGATAACCATAACCATACTGTTGAGATTCGTCTCGGGGGTACCTTATCTGGAGAGGAAGTACAGAGATTACCCTGCTTTCAAAGAGTACTTGAAAGAGACCAACGCCTTCATTCCCTGGTTCCCACGAAAGAAGTAGCGTGATTGACATGGAAGTTGTTTACTCCGCCATCTTCGCTTATCTAGTAGGATCTATTCCAACAGCGTTTCTTTTTGGGAAGATTCTCTATGGGTTTGATATAAGAAAGCAGGGCACAGGAAACATGGGCGCCTCAAATATGGTGGCCGTTAAAGGCTGGAAGATTGGCATACTAACAGGGGCAATTGACTTCATGAAGGGAATGGGCACGATTCTTATAATCAAAGGGCTCTCAGCTCATTGGACATATCAGATGCTCTTCATTGCGGCAAGTTTCGCGACAATCGGCCACATGTATCCCATCTTTCTGAAGTTCAGGGGTGGTAAGGGAACTGCCACATTGGCCGGTGGCCTCGTAGGTCTTGATTACCAGGTCGCGCTGATCTGTATGGTCATACTTCTCGCTTTTATCGCGATTACGGACTACGCAGCTCCGGGTGTTATCGCCGTCTCTTCAGTAATGATCTTCCTTTTCAGAATCTTCGGATACAGATGGGGAATATCTCTTCTGCTGATACCCATTGCAGTGATTATGATAGGCAGAAATCTCGAGAATATCCAAAGGATTTTTCGTGGAGAAGAACCGGGGCTGAGGGCGCACATAAGAAAAAAGAAAAAGGCCATACAAGAAGAGACCTGAGGGTCATTTCTCAAATACCCAGGTAAACTTTTCGAACTTCTTCACTCTCAAGGAGCTCCTTTGCAGGCCCCTCGAGAGTTATTTTGCCGGTTTCCAGTACATAAGCGTATTCAGATATCTCCAACGCCTTTGCTGCGTTTTGTTCTACAAGTAGAATCGTCACACCTTTCGAATTCAATTCATGAATCGCTTGAAAAACCTCTTCGACGACAATCGGCGCCAGACCAAGTGAAGGTTCATCCATCATAATCAGATCTGGGTTTGCCATAAGACTGCGGCCTATCGCCAGCATCTGTTGTTCTCCACCCGAGAGCGTCCCGCCCAGTTGCTTAAGTCTCTCTCTCAGTACCGGGAAGAGGGATAAAACCGTATCGAAGTTCGCTTCGATTTCCGATTTGTCTTTTCTGTTGTATGCACCCATTAGAAGGTTCTCCCTAACCGTAAGATTCGAAAATATTCTTCTTCCTTCAGGCACGAGAGATATTCCTCTTCTTGCTGTTCTAGCGGCACCAAGTCGGTTTATGCTATTCCCTCTGAACGATACGGATCCTCCGGATGGTCTTATCAAGCCGCTGATAGCTCCAAGCGTTGTGCTCTTGCCGGCTCCGTTTGAACCGATTATCGTCACAATACTGCCTTCTTCTATGGAGAGGGTAATACCCTTAACGGCTTTAATAACTCCATAGGAAACCTGAAGTTCTTCTACAGTGAGGATTTCACTTCCCAACGGTAACCCACTCCCTTCCCAGATAGGCTTCGATAACCTTCACATCCTTCTGAACAAAGGCGGGATTTCCTTCACTAATCGTCCTCCCATGGTCTAGAACCATTATTCTCTCACATAGACCCATCACAAGCTTCATGTCATGCTCTATGAGCAATACGGTTAAGCCAAAGTCGTCCCGGATTCTCCTTATGGTATTCACCAGGCCAATTGTCTCCGAGGGATTCATTCCGGCGGCCGGTTCGTCTAGAAGGAGTAGAGTTGCACCAGTAGCCATGGCTCTTGCAATCTCAAGAAGTCTTTGTGAACCATAAGGAAGAGAGCTGGATTTCTCGTCTGCATGTCCGTCAAGATCAAAAACGCTCAAGAGCTCCATCGCCTTAGATCTCATTTCACTTTCCTTTTGCGAATAGCCGATTCTTGAAACGCTCTTGAAGAACCAGCTCATAGCCTCTCCATTGCTTGCAATAGTATGATGTTGAGACACCATAACATTCTCGAGAACTGTGAGATCCTTGAACAATCTTATATTCTGAAAAGTCCTGGCAATTCCATTTCTGGTAATTCTGTCCGGCGGCAGTCCAGTTATCTCTTTCTCCTTGAATAGAACTCGCCCCTCTGTTGGCCTGTAATGGCCGGTAATCATGTTGAATACTGTCGTCTTACCGGCTCCGTTAGGTCCGATAAGCCCGAATATCTCTCTTTCCTTTACCTCAAGACTTACCTCTCCTATGGCTGTGAGTCCTCCAAACTTCATCGTAATATTATCTAGAGTCAAAAGGCTCATTTCTTTTCTCCTCTCCTGAAGAATGAGACGAGCCCCTCCCAGGAGAACTCGCTCCTTCCCATTATTCCTCTGGGCCAGAAGATCATTATTATTACAAAGAGGCCGGAGAAAACAAGCATTCTCATCCCGCTCATCCCCACGATTTTGAAGCCAAATAGATTCATGGGACCTTCTAGGAATCGCAGCCATTCGCTCAAGAATGCGAATAGTGCACCCCCTATAATCGCTCCTGTTATGCTCCCCAGACCTCCAAGCACGATCATTATCAACACATTGAATGTGAGAAGGATGCCAAAAGTGTTTGTTCTGGGATCTATTGTGCTTAGCCAGTGCCCGTACAGAGAGCCTGAGATACCCGCAAAGAACCCTCCTACTACAAATGCCATCAGTTGATGTTTAAAGACGTTGATACCCATAGCCTGAGCCGCTACTCTATCTTCTCTAATAGCTCTCAAGGCCCTTCCAAAGGAGCTGTAAGAAAGACTCATCACACATGCGACTGTCACGAGTAGCCAACCCCATGCCCACCAAACATTTGAGTAATCGGGAAGTGCCTTCAAACCGAGTGCCCCGTTAGTGATCGAATTGAGATTGAGAGCGAAGATTCTTATTATCTCGGAGAAACCGAGAGTTGCAATAGCAAAGTAGTCACCGGTGAGCCTAAGAGATGGCCATCCGATGAAGAAGGCGAACAATGCAGCAACCAAACCCGCAATTATCGTCGCCCAGAAAAATGGGATCTGGATCGAATTGAGGGGCCAGATCAGCTTCTCGATTAGAAAAGTCATCTCCTTCTGCTGGGGAGAGAGAGTCAAAAGGGCGGAAGTGTATGCACCAAGTGCAATGAAGCCGGCATGCCCAAGGGAGAAGACACCAGAAATACCATTGACAAGTGTGAGGCTTACCGCCATTATTCCATATATTCCGATTAGAGTTATTATTCTTGAATAGTAGCTGTTCAGCAGTTCCTGCGAGAGAAACAAGAGAAGCGCTATCACCGGCAGGGCAGACAGCGTGAGTAGAGTCTTCGTCTTTTTCGACATACCAGTCACACCTTCACTATTTCCGGTTTACCCATGAGCCCTGACGGCTTCACAGAAAGGATAACAATCAGAATGATGAAAGCAAATGCGTCCCGGTAACCTGCTGCTCCAGGCATAATCCCGACCATCATTACTTCGGTTATTCCAAGTATCAGCCCACCTAGCACCGCTCCAGGGACCGACCCTATCCCGCCAAAAACGGCGGCGACAAACGCCTTCATTCCAGGTATGAATCCCATGTAAGGCCACACCTGCGGATACCTGATCGCCCAGAGAATGCCACCAATTCCCGCAAGCGCCGAACCTAGAGCAAACGTCATTCCAATCACTTTATCAACATTCACACCCATTAGCGATGTTGTCTGGATATCGAGAGAAACGGCTCTCATCGCCATCCCAACTTTCGTCTTGAAGATGAACCACCAAAGAAAGACCAGTGCTATTGCAGCAACGATTAGCGTTATGAGGGAGATGACTGGGAATCTTATTCCTCCAACTATCACTTCTCTGCCGTACTTCATCTCGACCTGGCCTCCGATTATTATCATCTCGTTCAAAGACTGAGGGAAGATGGTTCTGAAGGATCTGGGAATACCCGAAAAGATGACAACGGCAAGGCTTTCGAGGAAGAAAGAGACCCCGATTGCAGTTATTAGCGCAGATATTCTCGGTGCATTCCTTATCGGCTTGTAGGCGATCCTGTCAACCGTGAATCCAAGAAGTGCCGCACAAGAGATCGCGAGTACCGCGGCTAGATACCACGGTAACTGCGCCAGCGTAACAAAGAAAAACGCAAAGTAAACAGCCATCATGAAGATATCTCCATGAGCAAAGTTGATCAGCCTCAAGATTCCGTACACCATCGTATAACCTATGGCTATCAATGCGTAGAGGGAACCAAGGCTGAGACCGTTGACAAAGTTCTGTAAGAGAGTCTTAGGATCCAAGTTCACACCTCCGGCCGATTGGAAAGAGAAAGAAGAGGGCGGGGCCGATTAAAGCCCCGCCTGCTCTATGGATTGATCGTTGTATCGTACACGAACTTCCCGTCTTCGATCCTTACAATCGCTACGGACTTTATCGCATCGCCATTTTCATCTATCGTGATTATCCCCGTCACGGCAGGAAAATCCTTTGTCTGTCTAACGGCCACGGCAATGGCTTCTCTATCTGTGCTCCCCGCACGTTCTATTGCGTCCCTTACAACGAGATAAGTATCAAACCCGAGGGCAGTGAATGTTCCTGGTGCTTCGCCGTACTTCGCAGTGTACGCTTCGACAAAGAGCTTTGCGTTCTCAGTCAGCGCAGGGCTTCCGGCATCGTAGTGAGTGGTGAAGTACAAACCGTTGACGGCATCTCCTCCGATTTCAATCGTCTCGGGAACGGCCGCGCCGTCACCTGCGATTATCGGTTCGTAAAAACCCAGCTGCCTTGCCTGGATAGCAATAAGGGCTATCTCCTGATAGTACCCAGGGATAAAGAAGGCACCGGCTCCTTTGGATATAGCATCAGAGACCTGAGCGGTGAAGTCCTGATCTCCAGATTTGTAATACTCATAGAAAACGCTCCCCCCAAGCTCAAGTGCAGTCTCTTTGAAGTAATTCGCGAATCCGACCGCGTAATCCTGCTCAACGTCTACGAAGACGGCAACATTTTCAGCACCCATGTTGTTGAATGCAAGCAAAGCTGCCGCGACTCCCTGGAAAGGATCGCTGAAGCAGACACGAGAAACATACTTCTTGTCCTGCGTTACGAGAGGATTAGTTGAACTTGGTGATACCATCGCGACTCCGTTCTCTTCTGCAACCGTTCCCCCTGCGATCGTGTTCGAACTTATCACCTGGCCGATAATCGCAACTACTTTTTCCTGTTCTATTGCGCGGCGGGCGGTGTTAACGGCCTGAACCTTGTCGGAGTTGTTGTCAAGCAAGACAATTTCGATCTTTTCCCCAAGTACTTCTGGAAAGAGCTCATTAGCGAGCTCGACACCCTGCCAAATCATCTGGCCAAAGGCAGCGACTCCACCCGTCATAGGAAGAATTGCTCCCACCTTGATTGAAGCAAGTGCTGACACGGAAAGAATTACGACTAAAAGAATTACAAAGAGTTTTCTCATACTTCTACCTCCTCCTGAAGTGGTTACAAGTGAATGAGACTAACCCAATAATCGTGAGATCTCAACAAATCCTCACAGGTGCAAAATTCAGAGTTCTAAGCTAATTATTCCCCCGAAAGTACGCGTAACTAGCTCGAACGAAGATATACGAGCTCTTGCATGTTGTACGAATACTACCACTAAAGACGATAAGAAAATATGAACAAATGCAACAATGAAGCGAATTTTGGTAACATATCGAAGACATCGGGTGTAAGCGGATGTAGTCGCCTCTGAATAGACTTGACATTCCGACTTCTATATTACCGGGTTCAGCCAGCCTTTTCTCAGAATAACAACGGCCGCCACAAGAGAAATTACAAGATTGCTGATGAGCATTGCGTACCAGATTCCCGTTGTTCCAAGAGAGAGACCAAACATACATATCAATGGGAGACGGATAGCCCACAATCTTGAGATGTTAAGTACCATAGACTGCACAGTGTGACCTGATCCCCTCAAGGCCATATCAAATATGTTGTAACTAGCAAAGAAGGGTATCGAAAAGGAGACTATCCTGAAGTACTTCTCGCCTTCGATAAGAACGAGCGGGTCGTCTATGAAGAATGCGGTGACTTCCTTTCCGAAGAAGAATGTCCCTGTGCAGATTATTCCAACAATCAGCACATTTATTCCCGTCGCTTTCCATACAACTGAATAAGCATCATTCTTCCTTCCGGCCCCGAGATACTGCCCAACCATCGATGATGTTGCCTGAGATAGGCCGAATGAGAACATCGTTGCAAGCGATGTTATTCTGTTGCCTACACCGAGAGCGGCAGTTGCCACGGAGCCAAATCTGGCAACTATCGAAGTTATTATCAGAAAGGCAAGTGCCGTTATCGACTGCCCGGCCGAAGACGGCAGACCGATTCTCAGAACTCTAGTAAGAGTATTCCACCTTGGCCAGAGATCTTTAAACTGGACTTTGAACCCTCTCTTCCCCTTGAACAAAATGACTGTCGCAACTATTACTATAAGTCCTCTGGAAACAACTGTAGCAAGCGCCGCCCCAAAGACCTCAAGTCTCGGAAAGCCTATTCCGAAGATCAGAAGTGGGTCGAGTACTGCATTCACCGATACGGAAATTCCCATCAGATACATCGGGGTTTTCGTGTCTCCTATGGCAGTGAAGAGTGAGTTGAAGGTGAACATTGTGAAGGTAAACGGAGCTCCAAGGAAGATGGTTCTCATATAAGTATTTGTCACCGAGAGAAGCTCGGGTGGAATGCTGAGAAGCTTCAAGACCATTTCGGAAAAGACCGCCCCAAGCAGGCCTAGAACAACGGCAACAATGAAACTTATCGATATTACCTGTCCGGCGACATGAGAAGCCTCTTCTTTTTTGCCCGCTCCGATATTCTGAGAGACAAGTGCGAGCCCGGCTACGGCAAGTCCGCCACCGATAGAAATCAGAAGAAATATCGCTGGCCACGCAATCGTCGGTGCAGAGATCTCTACCTTCCCTAGTTTTCCAAGCCAGTAAGCATCAACCATGTTGTAAACGGTCTGGAAGAGCATTGTAAGAACCGCTGGCCAGGACAATTTCAAGAGAGCGGCCATCATCTTCTCATTCAGTATATTGACTCGTTTCATGTTCACTCCTATGATTTCGAATGCGTACCAATTTATTTATAACATATTCGTTACGAAATAAGAAGCGAAGCCGAGGTTAGAGGACGGTGGTCAGAGGTTTGAAGAACAAGATGGAAATTGCGCGCTAGTGATGCTTTTGCACGCCGCCCGTGGTAGGGGGTTGGTAAGAGCAAAAGAGCAGTTGCAAGATGCAGAAGTGATGCTGCCTCCGGCAGGAAGTGAGGCTCGCTGGCGCGAGGAAGTGATGCCCAGAGGAACATCCGGGGAAGTGATGCTGACGCTTTCGCGCCAGGAAGCAACAAAATAGCCAGTCAGGCTACGCCTGGCCAGTCTGCTAACGCAGACAAGTCACACTTCGTGCGGCCAGTTCCAGCTATGCGGGCAAACAAAGACCATTGAGAAAGATCGCTGTCGAGAGGTTCGCTGCGCTCACGAGAGAAGAGAGATATACTGCCAGTCTCTGCCATAGGCAAAAGCCGGTCACTGCAAGCAGTGGCGAGAAAAACTAGAAGAACACAAAACCCGTTTCGCGAGGCCAGCTCCGACTTCGCCGGGCGGAAGAGCCTAGTATAGGAACGGGTTAAGAAATTCGGGTTCATAAGGGCGGTTTATCGGAAACGGGTTATGAAGATCGGGTGTTAAGAGCAAAGGCTAGTTCCGGCTTCGTGGGCTAAGATCCGCTGAAAGGTAGGCGATAGAGATCGATGAGACGAAACCCAGATCCCGTGCAAAACCATCACGGGATGACCCTGAACAGGAGCATTTCAGGGCAAGCTAAGCGAGTGGATTTAAGGGAAGGTTCTACGGGGATGACAGTCTTTTCTTGCTTTTCGTCATTCTGACGAAGGTCCTGGTCAGAATCTCGATCCACGCGGGGAAAAACGCGAATACTTGCAAGTGCAATGTTGCAAATTGCAAGTTATAAGAGCAAATGCTAAGAAAAAGGTTCTAGGGTTTGATTTCAACGAAGACGGCTCTAAACAGCGCACAGCGGATTTTCAGGAGCCAGTCACCTTCGGTGGCCAGTCTCGCCTTCGGCGAGGCCAGTTCCGGCTGGCCGTGCAAACAAAGACCATTGAGAAAGAACGTTGTCGAGAGGTTCGCTACGCTCACGTGAGAAGAGAGAGAGAGAGAGAGAAGAAACCAGTCAGGTTGGAATTGAAGCTTACGACGTCACAAGCATCTTTGATCTCACCTTGACCAAGAACGAAGAACAGATTTTTGCTCTGGAACAAAAAACAATGATTTCTCTTTGACGGCTGTCTGCTCTCTCGGTGGACGGCGGACCGTTAACGGACAACGTTGTTTTGAGCAGCGATCAGCGGGTCCTTATTGTTAAGCGCACAGCGGTTCTTATGCTTGCAACTTGGAACATGCAACTCGCAACTGTTCTTTCGAAGGACGGCTCTGGCTTGAGCATTGCGGAATCTTGACCAATGGCGAAGAACCTGGACGCGCAGCATCGGAACAAACAGCCGCTCTCCCTGAACAGCTTCTAACGCTCTTAACAGACCCTAGACCCCAGAACGGTTCTAAGAGACTAACATCAGGATACCGATGAACGTTCACATGAATCTCGAGTACTCGATGACTCCCGATATTAGTCCTGCGAATACTTCAAGGAGCTCAATATCTGCTTTACTCCACTCGAACTGCCCGAAAAGCCTCTCAAGGCCAACAAAACCGATCAGCCTTTGCCTTGAATAGATCGGAATTACTACTAGCGAGACTATGCCCTGCCGAGCCAGAACGACGGCCTCTCTGTTTGCCTCTTCAGGGAGCTCATTAACTACGTAGGAAAGCACTTCGCCCTTCTGAAGCTCCTTCATCCACCAGGGAAACTCCTTGAAGGGTATCTTCTGAAGAAAAGGTTTTGCGCTTCTGACGCTTTCTTTGCACCATTCGTGGGTATTTCTAACCAGCTCGTTCCTGTAATCAAGAAGGAATACGTTAGACCTGTCGGCTGAAGTCAGCTCTCCGAGATGTTTGAGCGCCTTATCTATCGCATCATCTATGTTCTCGAACTCCTTCAGTGTTCCCGAAACCTCCGAGATCACGCGTTCGAAGTTTTTTCGCCATTGAAGTTCTGTTGCCATCTTTCTGAAGGCACTGGTATCTCTGGCCACGACCATCGTTACTATGCTGTCGTTTAGATCGAGCACCTTCATGCAAAGCTCCACCTGAAGCTTATCACCACTTTTCATAGTAAGGAATGAATCGGTCGTAGACATCCCCTTAACCTGCAGATCGGCTCTGATCTTCCTCATCTCTGAATCAAGATCACCTGCTATCGTGTAAAAACTCATCTCTTGAAGCTCCTCATAAGAATATCCAAGCTTCTCGGCTGCACTATTATTGGCCTCAACAATTCTTCCCGGCCTGGAAGGATCGTCAAGACTTACGAGAAAGATCAGATCGTCTATCAGGCTTGAGAAGCCTTCATACTTAACCCTGAGAGACTTGTTCAGCGTGAAGCACTGATTACTTTCTGAAGCCCTTCCTCCGAGAAAAGGATCCTCAGAAACCGTTTCAACATGGATATTCCACCTGAGATTTGAAATCCTCTCGGAAAGAGTCTTGATCTCTGCTGTTCCATTGTCAATAATGTAGACTTTTATCGGTTTCACTGGATTCCCCCGAAATCAGGTAGAATGTACTCTACTCAGTATTTGAAAACAGTCCTCCCACCCAGAACAGTTTGCTTTACTTGAAGATCCTCGTTCAGCAGAACAAGATCTGCTTTATAGCCTCTCGATAGTCTTCCTCTATCCTCTATCTTCAGAGAGCTCAAGGCGTTGAAAGACGATACTCTAGCGAGCTCTTTGAGGGAACAGTTTGTAAATGTTTTGAAATTCCTTACGGCTTCGCTGAAGACAAGAACGGCTGCGGCTATTGTACCGTCCTCGAGCCTTGGTCTTCCGTTTTTGAGTATAACCTTCTGTCCGCCGAGTTCATATTCCCCATCGGGCATAGCAGTGGCGTCAATCGTATCGGTAACTATCATGATCTTTGAAGCGCCTTTAATGTCGTAAACGAGCTTCACAAAGCCCGGCAAGGAGTGGATTCCATCCATAATCATCTCTACGGAGAAGGGAAGCGACAGCACAGCTCCCACACAGCCCAGATCCCTGTGGTGAAGAGTATTCATTCCGTTCGGAAAGTGCGTGATTCTATCGCAACCTTGATTATATGCTCTTTCCATGTCATCAAAAGATGCATCTGTGTGGCCTAGCGACACAGTAATATTTCGTTTTTGTATTAGATCTTGCGCCTGTGAAAAACGTTCCAGTTCTGGAGCTATAGTAATTAGCCTTACCGGCTCTATAAGGGTCTCTTCTATCTCCTCAAGATTTATCCTTCTTATAAGTTCTGGATTCTGTGCTCCCTTCCTTTTGAGACTTAAGTAGGGGCCTTCATAATGAACTCCCCCTACCGAAGTCTCCGGATTGTCGTCCAGATAGTCTTTAACCGTTCTGGCTGCGGAAAGGACAGCCGAAGGAGTCGAGGACATCGTGGTTGGAAGGAAGTAAGTCACTCCTTGCGAATAAAGAAACTCTTCCCACTTCCTGAGACCTTTCTCATTCATGGAAAGCGCGTCAACTCCCACAGAACCGTGCGTATGGGGATCGACGAATCCCGGCATAATTATCCCTTCGTACTCCATGGTTCCGGTAATACGCTCCACTTTAGAGATCACGTTTCCTTCTATCTTTACTCTTCCAACAAACTCACCGTCTATTGGATCTACAACCAACACGTTCTCGAATCTCATTTATCCTCACCTACTATCTCTGTTTTTTTCTTATCATGGCCAGGTTATCTGACTGCCAGTGGACATCTTTCCTCTTCCCATGAGAACTCTTTCATCGAGATCGAAGATGCCTCTGTAGTACGCAGAATAGACTGCAAACCACTGCAAGGGGATCATCAGAAGGAACGGGGCAAACAGCGGATCGAAGTCGCCATAATCCTTTGCGTCGAACCGAATAACCTCTGCGCCATTAGATTCTGCAATCTTTATAACTCTCTCACTCATGTCTCTCGATTCGTCAGTTCCAACAAGGAAGACCATTACAGGCTTATGGCCGTCTAGCATTTCGGCAGGGCCGTGTCTAAATTCAGAGGTTTCCATGAAAGAAGCGTTGATTCTCATGTTCTCCATGAATACCGTGAGTCCAAATTTGTAGCCTATCGCATAGGCCGCTCCACTTGCAAGAACATAGAAGAGATCGCAGTCCTGATACTTTCTTGCGAGTCGATAAGCCCTCGGTTCCTCTTCCTTGTAGATCCTGCCTAAAAGTTTTGGCATCATCGCTATCTGCTCCAACTGCTTTGATACGTCTTTTCCCTTTAGTCTCGCGATTTCGAGACTGAATATGAAAGCTCCCGCAAGAGGTAGAATGAATAGGCCATTCGAGTTGTACACGATTGCCTCGTCTGCTTCTCTTGCAAGTATGCTGTCTGGTTTACTTGTGAATGCAATCGTTGTAGCTCCCTTTTCATTGGCAAATCTTAGCGCGGCTGCCGTGTCTTCGGTATTCCCCGAAAAAGAAGCAAGTACCACAAGCGCCTCCTTGTCAAGCCTTGCAGGGTTCTCCCAAATGAAGTCGTAGCTCTTGTAGTATTTCGAGGGCACATCAGTCATCTTGTTAAGGACATAATCCCCAGAGTAGAGGTTACACCAAGAATTGCCGCTTCCCACCCAGTAGATCTGCTTATAACCTTTATCTAAAGCAGCCTTTGCCAGATCCTTAATCCTTCCGGCATGTTCTTCGAGAAAGGCAGAAAGGTCTTTCTCAAGAGATGGGGCTGTAAACAATACGCTCTGCTTCGCATCCGTCAAAAAATCATCCAGTGTCAATCCAAACACCTCCAAATATCTATCAAGAAGTCTAATCACTTTCTCGGTGCTGCGCATGATTCCCTAATTACCAGCTTTGTAGGAAGTCTGGTAAGCTCCGTTTCGTTTCTCTGACCTCTTATACTCATCAGAATTCGTCTGGCAGACAGGTTCCCTATCTCTCTCGTATTCTGAGCGACCGACGTTATTGGTGGGTTAGCCAGGTCAAACCAAACTATATCGTCAAAGCTCACAACGGACAAATCCTCTGGAACTCTGACTTCCATGTCCTTTGCAGCTAGAAGCAACCCCGCAACCATGTAGTTGTTTGTCGCAATAACTGCCGTCAGGTCCTTGTTGCGGCTTAAAAGCGACACACCGCTCTTGTAAGCGCCATCTACTCTGAACCCTCCGAGTTTGATCCAGGAAGGGTCTAGTTCTATTCCGTGCGCCTCAAGCGCTTTCTGATAACCCGCAATTCTTTCGTAGTTGGTGCTGATATCGAGAGTATCCGACAGGAATCCTATGTTTCGATGGCCAAGCTTCAGCAAGTATTCGGTCGCCTCAAAGCTACCCCCAATGTCATCGCTGACTACCATGTCTACGTCTAGTTCTTCAATAACCCTGTCAATGAGAACGATCGGGATCTTTGCTTTGACCAACTCTCTCAGATGGTCGGAGTTAGTTCGTGAAACGGGAGCGAGAATCAATCCATCTACTTGCTTCTGAAAGAACTTATCTATAGAGATTATTTCAACATCCAGTCTTTCATCTGTACTCGTAACAATCAAACTGTATCCTTCAGGTACTATCACATCGCTTATGGCTCTTGCAATTGTAGAGAAGAAGGGATTCTGAATGTCACCTACAATCAATCCTATGTTCTTAGTCTCTCCAGTAACCATGCTTCTCGCAATGTAGTTCGGCTTGTACTTGAGTCTCTTGGCGACTGCTAAGACCTTCTCTCTTGCTTCTTTGCTGACATATCCGTACTTTCCCATTACTCTAGCCACCGTTGCCCGGGAAAGCCCGGTCTCTCTTGCTATATCGTCCAGCGTCGCTGCCATACTCAATCACCTTCCAAGAATACTTGCGGCAAATAAATACCTCTTTGTGATAACGGTATCATATGCATTGATCTATTCTAGCTTATTCTCTTAAGTTGTGTCAAGTTTACCAACATTGATTAAATTAGCTCCTAAATTGACTATTAGTTTTTTGTGTTTTGTGGTTATAATGGTATTGTATGAATAAGTGAGAACGCTCTCATGATTGTTCTTTGGGTTTCCTGGAGCTTTTTGTTTTATTTGATCTTGGAGGTGCATCTTTGCAGACAATTAAAAGTTTTCAAAAAAGGTTTGACAGCACTCTTCTGAGGGCTGCCGCAACAAGGCGAGAGGCGGAGATTTTCATTGAAGAAAGTGTTGCTTGCGATTTCAGAGCGGTTGTAGTTCCCTGGTATTTGATGGACAAAGTGGTAGCCAGCGTTCGGGGTAAAGATATCTCGGCGGCCTGTGGATCGGGCTTCCCTTTCGGATTTGATTCAACCGAAACCAAGGCTTATATGATAAATGAAGCTCTGGCACTAGGTCCTGAAGTCAGGGATATTGACATAACGGCAAACATATCGGCAATGAAGTCGGGTGACTGGAATTACTTTGAAGAGGAGATCTCATATCTTTCAGGACTGCTTAAGGGTATTACCTGTAAAGTGATCATTGAAGTCTCTTATCTCGAAAGTAAAGAGATAGAGAAGGCTTGTTCTATACTCCTTAATCTGCCGCACGTTGATTTTGTGAAGACAGGAACTGGATATGGCTCCAGAGCAACCACAGTCGATGACGTCAAGATAATCAAGAGCGTTGTTGGAGACAAGAAGGGAATAAAGGTATCCGGCGGAGTGAAGACCCTCTCTCAGGTAGAGGATTTCGTCGCTGCGGGAGCGGATATCTTTGGTTCAAGCAGCGCCATAGAGATCTACAAGGAATTTGTCGACAAGTACCCAGGGCAGACCGATCTGCCGTGAAAGAGCAAAGAATCAAATGGAGGTATCTATGAGACTGTTCATTGATGACGGAAACGTAGAAGCTATAAGTGAATTGTTCGATCTAGGATTCTTCTCCGGAATCAGCACTAATCCGAGTATTTTGAAGAGAACTGGAAGGAGGCCTCTTGAAGTCATTCAGGAGATGTTGAAGAGATTCTCTGGCTCTCTCTTCGTTCAGTGTGCCTCAAGAAACTACGACGAAGTGATAAGAGAAGGAAAGGAGCTCTTCAAACTCGATCCCAAAAGGATAATACTCAAGATTCCCTTCTCCAGAACGGGCATTAGAGTTCTAAGAGAATTCAAGCAGCTGAAGATCCCTGCCCTGATTACTGGTGTTTTCTCGGTGCCGCAGGTACTAATGTCAGCCGAAGCAGGTGCCGATTACGTTGCCCCATACGCAAACAGAATAGAGAATCTAGGGATTGACCTCTCGGTTGTGGAGAGTATGCAAAAGGTTATTACAAACGGAGATTATGAGACTAAGCTCATCGCAGCAAGCTTCAAGACACTAACTCAAATCTCTAAAATGGCCGAACTCCCAATATACGGTATGTCGCTTCCCGTAAGTATGTACAGTGAGTTCTTTGCTCACAGCGGAACACTGAAGGCCATTGATAATTTTGATGCAGACTGGGATTCAATAAAAGACCGTGAATGGGTTCCATTTAAGTCCTGAGTTCTATTTGCGGCCGAAAGCGAGGTTCTATCTTGAAGTATATAATGGCTCACGACCTTGGAACGACAGGCGACAAGGCAACCCTATTCAGCGAGGCTGGAAACCTTGTGGCTTCGTCCTTTTTCGGCTATGAGACTTTCTATCCCGGCCCAGGAATGGTTGAACAAGATCCCGAAGCGTGGTGGACTTCCTTCTGCCGGGCTACTTCAGATCTTGTCAGTAAATCCGGAATTTCCGCAGAAGATCTCTCGGCCGTAAGTATAAGCGGTCAGATGATGGCGGTTGTACCTGTAGACAAATCCGGTGGATTGCTCAGGAGAGCAATAATCTGGGCAGATTCAAGAAGTTCTGAGCAAGTGAAAGCTCTTCTCTCGACTTTCTCAGAGAGTGATATCTACAGAATAACCGGTTCAAGGCTCTCTCCAACTTATCAGGGACTGAAAATCGCCTGGCTGAGAATGAACGAGCCGGATGTATACGAAGGTACATACAAGTTTCTTCAAGCAAAGGATTACATAAACCTGCGCCTCACCGGCAAATTCGCAACGGATTTTTCTGATGCGGTTATGACGTCTCTATTTGATATCTCGAAACTTTCGTGGTCTCCAGAAATGATCTCAGCCCTCAAAGTCGACAATTCGAAATTACCAGAGGTTCTCCCCTCAATTACCGATCTTGGGAAGATGAAGTCTGATGTGGCCAGAGATCTTGGTCTCTCTGAATCCTGTAGAGTGATTCTGGGGGCTGGAGATGGCTGCAGTGCAGCTGTAGGGGCAGGCGCAGTTGAAGTCGGCGATACTTATCTCTATCTCGGATCTTCATCGTGGATCTCAACGATAACGAAAGAACCCTTACTGGACAGGCAAATGCGAGTCTTCACCGGAGCCCATGCGATCGAAGGACATTACTTCCCCTCAGGAACCATGCAAGCCGGTGGCAGCTCGTACAGCTGGATTAAAGACATGCTGTATGGGGATAACTTCCTGTATCGGAACGAACAAGACGTTTACAGCTATCTGGACAGAGTGCTGCTCGATTCTCCAAGTCACGGCGAACCGATCATCTATCTTCCATATCTGCTTGGTGAGAGAAGTCCAATCTGGGACTCCAATGCCAGGGGAACATTCATTGGTTTGTCTGCCTCTCACAAGAAGCTAGATATGGTCCGGGCCGTTATCGAGGGCGTTTCAATGAATCTCAAATGGATTCTCGATACCCTGGAGGAGTCTCTGCCAATCACCAGTATCAGGGTAATCGGCGGAGGAATAAAGAGCAATATATGGAAGAAAGTTCTAGCAAACGTTCTTGGAAAGACACTGACCGTTCCGGAAAACGTAGATGAAGCAACCTCAATCGGAGCAGCGATAATTGCCGGTGTTGGTTCGGGTCTTTTCAATTTCTCGGCGGTTCGCAGATTCATTGAAGACGTGGATAAGATTGAACCGATCCGGGATGAGCAAGAGCGCTACCTGAAACTGTACAGCCTCTTCAAAGAGTCGTACTGTTCCCTCAGGAAGACTTATGAAGGGCTTGCCGAAATCAGAAGGGGCTAAGCTCACTTAACGGGAGTTGTACCAGAACAGAGCGCCGCAGCCAAAGTCTAGCTACATCCGCGGCGCTCTGTTTATTCTTTGTAGCTTCTAGAAACTGACTTCCCTTTCTTCACAAATTCGAGAAATCAATTTCTTAATCTACCAGCTTTTTGAACACACGATGTTCAAAACTACCGACTTTTCGACGAAACCATTCTCAAGTCGGCCTCTCTTGGGGGTTCAAAACTGCATTTTCAAAGGTCTGTTCCGACAATGATTTGTGCATTTTCTATTCACTCACTAAAACTTTTGAACATCTGCTATCTTCCTCTATTCCATTCAAAAACCTTACGATTCTTCCCTTTGCGCTAAAACAAACGGTTACAGACGTTGAATTATGAACAAACTTGTATTTCTTTCTCGGAGTGGTATCTAGGGCTTTTCTACACACTTCGTTCAAAGCCGGAAAGTTATGAACACGCAGTCAATTCCACCACAGCAAAGCGTTCCAAGGGTTTTCAACGAGTTTTGAACATACATAATTATTATTATTTATAAAGATATATTAGGATACAGATAAAAGCAAATTACTCTCCTCATGGGACACAAAGCAACTTTGAGCAACTCATAATTCTTGCTTATGCAACCATTTCAGATTGAAAATGAATCACAGGACATCAATAGCCGAAAACGGCTTATCTACATCTATAGATTCATGCTTAGTGCCGTAGTGGGCTTCATTCAAATCGACAACAAATAGCGAGGCACAATCATAGATTCTGAAATAAAGTTTAAGCTTCTTATCGTCTTTTATCATAACCCATTGAGTACTTTCAAAAGCTTCTGTACTACTTTCTTCTCTTTTCGAAACTCCTGCGGGAATATCTACTGTGTTTAGGAGATGAAGGGCGAGCATTACTCCCTCCTCTTCTGTCTCAACTGGATCAGAAAACTCTCTTAAGAAACTTATCCTAACAAATCTAGAAGGAGGACTTCCATCACCCGGAATTCCAACATAACCACTGCCAAAACCAATTCCCTTATACGTTATTCCATTTATCTCTGTTTCTTTCATATAAGGGCTTAGATTCACATAATTCCTCAAATTAGACAGGTGCCACAGAAGTTCAGCAGAATTTGTCAGAACTCCATTTAGATTTTCGTAAATACTCACCTCACCATTAATGAATTCAACAACCCATACTTCCACCGGAGCTATCATATAAAGACAAATGAAGAGGAGGTACTTCCTGGAGCAATTCATTCACTTCTCCCCATATGGTTAACTCGCTGAGAGCTCTCTTCAAAGAATCAAGATTGTCGAAATTTAGAAGAATCCACGCAGGAAGATCGAACAACTCTATTACCTTCGAAGGATCCGAAGAGGGGACAACCTCTTCGTACTCAGTTCCAGGCAACCAAAGGGCACTCAAAGACAAACCCTTCTCATTCATTCCATCTGCGATAGCTGTCAAAAGACCAAAGGCATTCAAACCCACAAATCCATATTTGCTTTCCCAGGATATCGCTTCAGAGCCGTCCGGCATATGACTGCTGAAACTGTCGCTTCTGTTGAAAAAAACAACTTTAGAATCAAGAGCATGCGAAAACTCCATGCTTCTGCCTGAAATAACCAGTCCATTGCCCTTTTCAGGCGAAAGAAGGAATTCAGTACATCCTAACGAAACGGAAAACCAACACAACAATAACTAATGTCAGTTTTCTCACTCGTTTACCTCCTTTGACGGTTGAATTGAAGGCTACGAAATGAATCCCAAAACAAACAAGCTCTTCCGATAAGCGAACTGTTCAGACATTTCCAGAGCCAAACGTAATCAGTATATACCCATACTTTTCTCAGAAATAGGATTGTAGACAGTAACAGATAAATAAGAATCAAAACGGGGTTTGCAACCCACTCCCGTCTAGCTTTATAGACTACTTATATGGACGAACAAAAAGAATAAATACAGACTCTATTTTTCTGACTCCTTACCGATAAATGCCAACACTATGTGGTTCGTACCGAAAACCAGCAGAGTAATTCCGATCATTATCGCAACAGAAAGACCTGCAATTAAAGGATGCAGGACAAGAATTACACCGCCAATTAGAACGAACA
>Ga0334898_1001676_pt1 | contig 23337 bp, 21 predicted proteins | sample GraSluR3_MG_10_FD_207228 | JGI IMG/M metagenome (GOLD analysis project Ga0334898, IMG submission 207228) | Sludge microbial communities from methane-producing bioreactor in Wageningen University, Netherlands - Granular Sludge_3_08-R3 | ecosystem: Engineered > Bioreactor > Anaerobic >... | reverse complement strand
TCAACCCTTGGTTTAATGGATTGATGGATAAAGACCTGGATTTGGCTTCTATGATGCCTATCAATGGTATGTTTCAACCCTTGGTTTAATGGATTGATGGATAAAGACACAACATACAAATAGTCAACACTATAAACTATTGTGTTTCAACCCTTGGTTTAATGGATTGATGGATAAAGACAGGCACGGCGAACCTTATATCCGTTGAGCATTTCCTGTTTCAACCCTTGGTTTAATGGATTGATGGATAAAGACAGGGCAACGTAGTGTACAATCCTTCATGCCCGTGGTGGTTTCAACCCTTGGTTTAATGGATTGATGGATAAAGACCAATAACAAAATAAAGGAGAAAACAATGATTAAATTGTTTCAACCCTTGGTTTAATGGATTGATGGATAAAGACGTAATACGACCGATAAAAAAAGTTCATTACTTAATGTTTCAACCCTTGGTTTAATGGATTGATGGATAAAGACTCCAGCCCAGGGAGCTGCTCGACGCTCTTTTTGGGGTTTCAACCCTTGGTTTAATGGATTGATGGATAAAGACATATATCAGAATCATAGTCAATGGCTGTAAAGGAAGTTTCAACCCTTGGTTTAATGGATTGATGGATAAAGACACCGACGAGGATGAGGATGAATAACAACCGGTTTGAGTTTCAACCCTTGGTTTAATGGATTGATGGATAAAGACAATGAGGCTCAGAGCCAACAACCCAACCGCGACATTGTTTCAACCCTTGGTTTAATGGATTGATGGATAAAGACGATGAGATGAAGTCCGAGATCGCCGCCATGCCAATGTTTCAACCCTTGGTTTAATGGATTGATGGATAAAGACTCGGTCGCGAAGTCGAGAAGAGAGGGGAGACTATGGTGTTTCAACCCTTGGTTTAATGGATTGATGGATAAAGACCCATGCCATTTTAGGAGGTGATGATGAGCGATCTTGGTTTCAACCCTTGGTTTAATGGATTGATGGATAAAGACGCTGTTAGACCCAATAAAAATGGGAAAAGGCGTAAGTTTCAACCCTTGGTTTAATGGATTGATGGATAAAGACACTTGACGGCGTCAATGTGGTCAAGCAGATTCGGAGTTTCAACCCTTGGTTTAATGGATTGATGGATAAAGACATCGTTTGAAATGGCAAGACTAACTCTGGAGAGACTGTTTCAACCCTTGGTTTAATGGATTGATGGATAAAGACGCGAATACGTTATGGAGCATTGGCTGGATTGCAACGTTTCAACCCTTGGTTTAATGGATTGATGGATAAAGACAGCATACCTATATCCTATCTCAACCTGTTTTTCGGTGTTTCAACCCTTGGTTTAATGGATTGATGGATAAAGACCTTGAAACCTACTCAGGCCGAATTATGGCGTCCTAGTTTCAACCCTTGGTTTAATGGATTGATGGATAAAGACAAAAGCCGACGCATATGATGAAATGGTAGATCGCGGTTTCAACCCTTGGTTTAATGGATTGATGGATAAAGACGCTATTCCTTGATCTTGAGCAAGGAGTACGTACAGAGTTTCAACCCTTGGTTTAATGGATTGATGGATAAAGACTCCTGATCCTGATCCTGAGGAAGAAAGGATCGAATGTTTCAACCCTTGGTTTAATGGATTGATGGATAAAGACTGAGCTCGAAGGAAGCGAAAAGCAGGTTGCGTGGGGTTTCAACCCTTGGTTTAATGGATTGATGGATAAAGACTAATTTTGCATATGGACTCGGGGGAGCGTATGCAAAGTTTCAACCCTTGGTTTAATGGATTGATGGATAAAGACCACATGGAAAAAGAACCAAATAAATTTCAACTAATGGTTTCAACCCTTGGTTTAATGGATTGATGGATAAAGACACTTCCAGGATATTACGGATGCGCTTTTGACCGATGGTTTCAACCCTTGGTTTAATGGATTGATGGATAAAGACAGGCTGACAACCGCTCACTCGTGGAGCAGATGAATGTTTCAACCCTTGGTTTAATGGATTGATGGATAAAGACTGCTTTCATCATTTCTCCCGTGAAAGCTCTCGGGAGTTTCAACCCTTGGTTTAATGGATTGATGGATAAAGACAATATATATTGATGATGTGGATAGCGATGGTGATGGTTTCAACCCTTGGTTTAATGGATTGATGGATAAAGACGGGAGGAAGATGAACGGAGAGGCCAAGACTCATTCTGTTTCAACCCTTGGTTTAATGGATTGATGGATAAAGACCCATATATAACCTTCTTGACAAAAGGTTTGATTGGGGTTTCAACCCTTGGTTTAATGGATTGATGGATAAAGACCTTGTTGACGGCGTAAAGTTTGTTCTCAGAAAGATTGAGTTTCAACCCTTGGTTTAATGGATTGATGGATAAAGACATAAATCTCACCAGCACATTCTCGTCATTTTCTTTGTTTCAACCCTTGGTTTAATGGATTGATGGATAAAGACATTGTGGCTTAACAAGTAAGATACTCGAAATGCAGGAGTTTCAACCCTTGGTTTAATGGATTGATGGATAAAGACCCAATAGCAACATTGACCATTGTCATATGTATGAGCGTTTCAACCCTTGGTTTAATGGATTGATGGATAAAGACGCTGGTGGCTTAACCGGCGAATGCTCGGTGCTGAACGTTTCAACCCTTGGTTTAATGGATTGATGGATAAAGACAATAAGGAGAAACCATGAAAAGAAGTGAAATAAGAGGTTTCAACCCTTGGTTTAATGGATTGATGGATAAAGACCGTCGCCAACTCGCCAAGAAGCGGGAAGCACTTGCCGAGTTTCAACCCTTGGTTTAATGGATTGATGGATAAAGACATATTTATCGAGAATATGGCTTTGGTTTGCAAGAGCAAGTTTCAACCCTTGGTTTAATGGATTGATGGATAAAGACGACAAATAATCAGGCTTGGTTATCTTGTACATATAGTTTCAACCCTTGGTTTAATGGATTGATGGATAAAGACCGGATTCGAGGAAACAGGATGGGATGGGTACTGTGGTTTCAACCCTTGGTTTAATGGATTGATGGATAAAGACTTACTGTTTGGGACGACGAAAACAAATACGTATTTGAGTTTCAACCCTTGGTTTAATGGATTGATGGATAAAGACTAGTTGTCCCTGTGTGACTATGCGATTTGGTTCAGTTTCAACCCTTGGTTTAATGGATTGATGGATAAAGACTTAATGTATGTTGAACAGAGATGGTGAACATGTCAGTTTCAACCCTTGGTTTAATGGATTGATGGATAAAGACGGTTTGGTCTCTCAGAGCTCGAAGAGACTGAAGCAGTTTCAACCCTTGGTTTAATGGATTGATGGATAAAGACGGACACGAAGGAAGAGTAGATCTCTTCGGAAAAAAGTTTCAACCCTTGGTTTAATGGATTGATGGATAAAGACATCCCGGCTGTAATTGGGAGGAGAAAATGAAACATAGTTTCAACCCTTGGTTTAATGGATTGATGGATAAAGACCGCTGCCAAAGCGAGCGGACTTCCTGAGCTCGTAGGGTTTCAACCCTTGGTTTAATGGATTGATGGATAAAGACTTATTTCCCAAAAAAGATAACTGGAGAATGTATCCGGTTTCAACCCTTGGTTTAATGGATTGATGGATAAAGACACCTGCAAAGGGCTGACCTGCGAGGGGCTGACATGCGTTTCAACCCTTGGTTTAATGGATTGATGGATAAAGACTCAGTTGCTATATCACTTGTGCCGCATGGATGTGTCGTTTCAACCCTTGGTTTAATGGATTGATGGATAAAGACGGCGAACTTGACGAAGACGACCTATGCCCGGAATGCGGTTTCAACCCTTGGTTTAATGGATTGATGGATAAAGACCGTTAATGCCGAAGAGCAAGAAGAAATCGATAATATGTTTCAACCCTTGGTTTAATGGATTGATGGATAAAGACATTACTTCTCCACCCATGCCATTTGCGAGCTATACGTTTCAACCCTTGGTTTAATGGATTGATGGATAAAGACCTTATCTCACTATGAAAGAGATAATGAATGCCCATAGTTTCAACCCTTGGTTTAATGGATTGATGGATAAAGACTAAAGGATGGCATTGTGTTTGGCTATCCGAACATGGTTTCAACCCTTGGTTTAATGGATTGATGGATAAAGACCTGTCCCGGAAGGTGAAACAATAGAACAGCCGAAGCGTTTCAACCCTTGGTTTAATGGATTGATGGATAAAGACAACCATGATATTGCCACCATCAATATAGTAGATTGAGTTTCAACCCTTGGTTTAATGGATTGATGGATAAAGACCTGGCAAAGCGACATCCCGAATATGCCGGATGCGAGAGTTTCAACCCTTGGTTTAATGGATTGATGGATAAAGACAGGCAAACGTTACTTGGTATTTCATTGTATCTCCTGTTTCAACCCTTGGTTTAATGGATTGATGGATAAAGACCAAGAGAAACTATCATTGCATACGTTAACGAGTGGTTTCAACCCTTGGTTTAATGGATTGATGGATAAAGACCGGTATAGTTGTATATGGTGGATTCTATTTTTGGGAGTTTCAACCCTTGGTTTAATGGATTGATGGATAAAGACAGTTACTGATATCTTAGGTATTTGCAGAATATAGGTATAGGCTGCAGAACTCAGAGCTAAATAAGCCGTCAATATCACAAGGATAGATCACTTTTTCCCGATGATTTATGATCCCGGGAATCCTAAAACACGCTATACAAGGGCAAAGAACAGAAGAAGGCTGATTTTGTCAATAAATTTAGCTTAGGTAACGCAGAGATTTCTATATGTACAATCATCGCATTTTTGCATAGTGGCCTTGGCATTTGGGAAAGAGCCTTCGTTGATAATCTGAAAAATGTCTTCCAGGATGTCAAGAGCTTTCTTTTTCATGGCATCAGTTATCTTGATGCTTTGAAGGTGATTTTTAGAGCGGACATAGACGAGAAATGCCATATTGACTGGCACATGGAAGTTTTCTTCGATGAGCATTGCGTAGAGGGTCTGTTGGACGCTGTGAGTCTTGTGCACGTGGTTTTCCCAAAAAGCATACTTATAATCCAAAGGAGCAGCGCTGTCGTCTTCCAGGAAGAGGATCTCATCGATTTTGCCAACGAGTTTGAGTCTTTGAGAGCTGAGGTAGGCATCCTGGATTTTGTCTTTTGCTCCGACAGATTTTCTTAGATAGTCTTTGTTTTGCACGAGCTTGAGTGTGTGGATGTCCCGGCCTTTGTTGACTAGATATCTTCGGTGTTCGTGTTGGTCGATATTGAGCACATTCATAAAGTAGACGAATCTTGGACAGAACAAGTATTGCATGACCTCAGAGGGTGTGATAAATTGGAAGTCCATCTTAGAGCAGCAGTGCCTTGATCTCATCTGAGACGAGGTCTTTGTCGAAGGCCTGTCCCAAGAGAATGCAGCTATTGAAGTCATCTTTGCAGATAGGGAAGATATAGACCTTATCCACGTCGTGATTGATGAGGTCTTCGATTTTGGTTCGGAGTTCTTTCCTTTGGGTCTTGTTTAGTTCTCCCAGCCAGACAGAGTATTGGACGCGATAGATTCCGGATTGTTCGCAATACTTTACGATCTTGTTTCTGGTCTTGTCTTTGACGATGTCATACATGACCCAGGTCAGCATGGTTCATCCTCATGTTCAAAAGGCATTTTGGGGTTAATAAAGTTTTCAAACTTGCGCGCAATAGACGCTTCCAGATAGTTCTCTTTTTTTCCGATGAGGAAATTCGCGAAGCTATGCGCATCGGTCTGGATCATATCTATCTTCTTGCGGTTTTTGTTCCTATATCTGATGATCTGGTCTATGGATTCAAGGATGTATGGTGCAAAGAATTTCTTTCCCTCGGTGCTGAGACCCACTCCTTTGTAGATGCTCTCCAGATATTCGTCCTTGCAGCGATTTCTGGAGAAAAGATAGAAGACAGGTTCATCTGCCAAGATCCGATATGGCTCGATGAAATCAAACACAAAGCTTTTCTTATTGTAATTATCGCTATGCAGCAAGCCGATGTAGGGGTCCAAACCAGCTATCACCAGGGCTCTTTCTGTGCGTGAATACAGGATCCCATATGCATAGTTAAGAAATGCGTTGAAAGCATCTTTGGCGGGCCTGGAGCTGCGCCCGTGGAACTTGGAATTTGGGGGCATCATCATGTTCAGAAGCCCAAAATACAGCCGTGACGCGCTGCCCTCCAAGCCCATGATGGTGGGGCTGAGTTCTTCTAAGCTGCCATCTGCAGAGAAGATTGATATGGCATAACTGCGCATTATTTCGAGCTTTTCTTTGTCGGATTCGGTGATCCAATCTCTCTTGGAAAAGAGAGTCTTGATAAAGCGGTATTGATTCATGATTTTCAGGCAGACCCAACGCTTGATAAAGTCTCTTCCCATCTCATCTGAGAGCATCTCCAGTTGTCTTCTTCTGATCAGCACGGTGCTACCGATTCTAGGGAACCAAATTCTGGCGTATGGGTCGCCATATTTATCCAACATGACAACATCAATATTGTGATCCATAGCCAATTGGATGGCATCGGATGAGATTTGGACGGCGTTTGCGATGACGATGCTGCTAATTTTCTGCGGAGAGATCTTGAGATTCTTTCCGTCTACATAGATCTCAAAGACATCGTCTTTTTTTCTGATGGCAGATCCATAGGTATTCAGATGTAGTTCCATAGTTTATAGTGACATGGCGGAGCCTTGGGTTGTGGGTTCAAGGATAAAGCCCGTTTCTGAGTCGTATGCTTTTTCAAAATCTGAGAACGGGACGTAATAGACATTATCGAGATGGGGGACTTTGTGGAAGTAGGACATTTTGATAGAATAGTTCCGCAGCTCATGGGGGCTTAGATTAAGCTGATAGGCGCTCAGGACATGATAGCTTTTTTTGACGGTCAAGCGGGCGAAGGACTCTTCTTTTGAAGTCATTAAGGAACCGAGAGCGAGCTTTTCTTTGGCCTTGATGAATGCATCAAGAGCATCCTGCGCGCATTGATTCTCGAGTATCAAGAGACTATTTGTGGCATACTTTTCTTCAATCAATCGAAACTTGTTGACGGCAAGCTGGTCTTTGTAGTCTGCATCATAATTAAGCTCTTTGATGGCGTTCATTAGGGCAGTAGACTCGGCGGAGAATTCCAGGCTGTGGTAGTAGTATCGAATTAGAGCCGGAAAATCCCTGCTTTCAAGGCTGTGCTTTCCCCTGAGGGCTTCCTTGGTCTTTTGTAAGAGATAATTATCATAGACTCTGCGGCAATACTCTTTGCCATCATCAGTAAGAAGCAGCAGGCTCATCCGGCCACCCAAGTCGCCATATTCTGAGTGTCGGTTGCATCTTCCTGCCACCTGGATCACGCTATCAAGTGGACCAAAATCGCGATAGACACGCTGAAAACTGAGATCTACACCAGCTTCAATGAGTTGGGTGGAAACCAGGATGATTCGCTCTTTGTTTTCAAGGGCTGTCTTGATCTCAGCTATACGGCAGAGTCTGGACTTTGGCGTCTGAAAAGTAGTAAGGCAAAAGAATCGATATGAGTCACCGTATTGGTCTTTGAGAATCCTGAAAAGATCAATCGCACTGCGTTTTGTATTCATCACAAAGAGGGCATTTTGGACATTGTCAAGCTCGAGCTGATCTGCAAACTCATCTAATGTGCAGCCTTGTGAAGAGATTTCGAGTTTCACACGATTGAAGATAGGATGATCAAAGAGTCCCGGGGGGCAGATTTCCAAAAAGCTATCAGGCTCAAAGATAAAGGGTTGCGTGGCAGTGCAACTAAGGATGGGAGTATTAAATCTCTGAGCTAAGACATTGAAGATCCTGCGCAAAAGTGGGTAGTATTTTGGCGGAAGGCTCTGCACTTCATCCAGCAAGATGATGCTATTGATGATATTGTGCAATTTTCGAACGAGAGAGTTTTGAGAGCCGATAAGTGAGTGAAAGAGCTGAACAAAGGTGGAGACTACGCAGGCGGCGCTCCAAGAATCAGCAATGAGATTCTCGGAAAGGTAGTCATGAAAGTCATAGTCTTCGTCCTGATTCTCGCGGGAGAAATCAACCAAGTGATGGTGTTTGAGAAGTAGATCCGGATTATGAGCATTGACGCCATTTAATCCCAGAAGCTTAGAGATCTCTTGGTGATTTTGATCGATAATCGATGTATATGGCAGACAGTATATGACGCGTCTTAGAGTGGGGCTGGAACTTTGTAAGGCATCGCAAAAGCCCATACATGCCAGGGTCTTCCCGCTGCCCGTTGGAGCGCTCATGGCATAGCAATTTGTGGGGCTAGTGTCGGTTGAGGATGCTTGGTCAAGCAGTTTGCCGCGGATCTTGTTCAGGTCGTTTTCATTGTGGTCTCTTGATGCCAAAAGCTTTCTCGGTGAATAGGAAATGGGGCAGAGCAAAGACTGATCAGGGATATTCTCAAGGCGGGCAGCATCATGTTTGTCGGCATCTATCAATACAGAATATAGCAGATTCTGGATTAGAAACCGCTCGATGGCGTCGTCTTCGTCATCTATGATATCAAGTTCTTCGAGCTCAAAGCTGAGATTTATGAAGAGGTCTTTACTTATGGAGGGCACAGCGACCCGATGTCTCTCAAAGAATGCTCGAAGATCATCGTCCGCGATTATCTGCCTTTGGAGGTCTTTATGGATCTTGAGAGTGTTTTGGATTAACACTCCATCACGGAGATTCTCGGATCCAAACGCACTGAGATTGCCATGATGGCGCTGTACGGCCTTGAAAGCGAGAAGAGCGAAGCCTTGCAGCTTTGTATTCAGGGCAAGATCACAATACAAGTATAGGGCAGAGATGAGGCTGTGTCTGCTAAAAACTGTGCTTCTCTCTCCACGGATATGGTTTTGAAAATACGAGCTGGCCTTTCCGATATCATGGATGAGTCCACAGCGATAAGCCAGAAGCGCCAGATCCTCCTTGGTGATGAGCAAAGTAGCAAGAGAAAGCCTTTGAATCCTGGCATGAGCTGCTTCTGCAACAGCTTCGAGATGCTGTGTCAAAGGCTTTCTCTGATGCTCTTTGTGGGCGGGATGTGAGATAATCATTACAGAAATGATATCCTTGATTTTGAACTGTCTTGAATCTCAATGAGATCCGAGAAAGTCCCGGTTAAGCGCTTTCCTGAGCTTTCAAAGACCAAATCACCAAAGCGAACTGATCGCCGGAAGCTCTTTTTACCTTTAGTTTCAAGAGCTTGCTCCAAGGGCATTCTTTCGATATTAATCCGAAATTCACTGGTATCAAGCTTTGAGATTTGTTCTTTTCTGAGAGCCGAATCGACATAGCCTGATTCTGATATCCTGCAAAAAGAATCTTGAGTGTATATGCTTACAAGCTCGATTCCGGCGCGAAACTGGCGTTGCCCGAGATACACATCATAGCCCAGATTCTGGTTTTTGATGCGATTCTCAAGCTCTTGCAGCTCGGGGATATCCTGCCTAATGCCGAGATAGACAAGCCATTGTAGCTTTTCCCCGGGTGCCGGCAAAAGAAGCTCAAGGCGACATTGCTTGTGTCCTGATACATCGTTTATCAGCTTCTCATTTCCCACATAGTTTGTGGTGAAAAACTGTTTGCGCATCTCTGATCCCGGTACAATCCTGATGGCGACTCCCAGGTTTTCGGAGCTGAGAATATCATAATAGGAGTCCCGGGGCAACATCAGAATCGATGCTATCAGGCCACTGATAGCGGTGCGTGGCGGTATACTGTAGCTCAGGGACGACGCATTGGTGTAGAACTTACGGAAATGCGCCATGCTCCCGGTGAGCTTAAGCTTTAAGATCGAATCGAATTGAGGGATCTTTGTCATCATATCCCCCCATCAAAGAAGGGATAGCTCGTGTTTCCAGTTTGGGTTGACAAAGATGCTTTCAAAATCCGGAATATCCAATTGATCATCTTTGAAGAAGTGGATCTTTTGGATTCTGTCTTTATTCTTCGCAAGATAATCTGCCAAAGCGCTGATATCAAGCTTGTAGTCCGCCGGTTTACGGATAAGACGGGGATTTGAAGCTATGTTTGCATCAATGGGCAAGACCTTGAGCATGGGGCGTAGATCTTTGAGAAACAGGTCTTTACCACCAAGTTCGATGCGTAGATACAGACGAGGATATTGACCAATCTTTGTACGGGTTCGGGCAAGCGGAATGGATCTCAGGATGGATTCGTCAAAGAGAGTGAGATCATCATCACTGAGCTTGGTCACTTTTGCGGCATTGGCATTGATGCTGCCGGAGAAAGCAATCAGCGAATAGTATAAGCGGAAGTCTTTGCCGATGCCTTGCCCTGATGAGAAGCTGGAAGTAATCGTGCTGCTATCCACCAACTCGACGGGGTGTAAGGAATGGCCCCAATTGAACTGAATCGGACCTGTGTAGTGCCCTTCTTCGCGATTGTCCTCTGCGGTCACCGCACCAAAGAGTCTCACATCGACCATGTCCGTGTGTGTCAGGCTTTGGGCTTTGATCTGTTTGTTTCTCTCCTTGGCATCTTTTGCAGATGCGGTGATGAAGATATCCTGGTCTTTTGCAGATTCCAAGTAGTCGCGAATGTAGCGTTTAAGACGCACGTCTGACACGAGGTTTGTAGATGTGTCATAATCCATGCGAGGTTTGTTTTCATAATCCATGTCTCCGTTTGGATTACACATTTGAGCGTCGTAGAGAAAGAGAATTTCGGAATTCCGGTCAATCATTTTGTGCCTCCTGATTGGCTTTTTCGATTTGCTTGTCTTTGTATTTGGTGATTGCGACATAGCTTTTGTAGGCTCTGCCGCTAAGAATGTGATACACGACTTCTTCGGGGCTGATGCCGCTGGTCTCGATGCTGCTCAGACATTCACGGTAGTAGGCATCCAAGACCCCATCTTGGTAAACCTTCCAGACTTGCCGCAGATCATCAATGGTAGCCATGATGGATTTCACTTTTTGCAGAGGTATTCCACGTAGGTTGAGCTTGTGTATGGCAGTGCGGTTTGTGCCTTTTTTCTTTTGCTCATACTCCAAATCAGCTAGGTACCAGCCCAAAATAAAGAGGCCTTGTGCGGCGGGATTGTTTGCATAGACTTCTTGGTGATTTTCAAAATACGCCAGAAGCTCTTCATGCTGGAGAGTGGTGGTCATAGGTCTTTCCTCCATGTATTTTTGAGATCTTATTTGATTGAATATTTTTAGGTGTTCGATATAAAGATTCATGATGTAAGGCGAAAGATCAAGATAGTAGGACGAATGATCCTTGAGATTGTTGAACTTCCGGGCAAAGATGTCCACAAAACGCTTGATAATCAGCGAAAGATCCATCTTCTGAGAATATAGGTAAGCAGAGAGCAGGCTAAGCATATCGCGATTGATCTTTTGATATTCCAAGGGCTTTAAACTGGGATGAGATTCTTTTGAGGGAAGCAGGAGAAAGCGTAAGCCCTCAAAGGACATGCTGAAATCTGTGTTGAGGATTTCTGATAGCCGATTTTCATCCGAGATTCTGCTAAGGTCGTCGCTTTTTTGAATCAAGGATGGCAGACTAATGCCTTTGATTAGGCGATTGACGATAAACTCCTGACTGGTGGGGCTCGGCTTGCTATAGAAGAAGAGCGTGAAATCTCGAAGACGATATTGTAGGTCGCGGACTATGCCAAGCTGCGCTTTGTGCTCTTCGGAATTGCGTCTTCTGAGGAGCGTGGTGATAGATTTGAGATTCTGTGGATTGATGACAGCTTCACCGGGATCTGGGGCAAGATCCAAGTCCGGAAGAATCAAACAATCCAAACCCAAAAGATATGTCTTAAACTCTGTGGAGCTGATCTGAGTGCCGACGGTGATTTGGTTGTAACAATCCTTGCACACAGAAAAGGCATTCCTACTCATTGAGGCACTGGCGTTGTCGAAGAAATAGGGGTTTTTGACTCCGTAGAACTTCTGCTTGAGAAAGACGTCCTTTGCCAGAGAGCTTTGGACGGAACAGAGGTGACAATAGCCTTGGTTTCCGGAATCGGCGAACTGTTTGTCAATAATGTAGTAATACAATACATCCAGATAGCAGGCGGCCAACAGAGGGATTTCGTGGAGGAATCTGCCATCGATGATAAGCGCGTAAGCTTGACGTTCTCCCGTTATATCTTTGAGTTCCTTTTCGAAATAACTTTTGGCAGCCTTGTCTTTTGCCTTTTTGAACTTGGCAGCATCCTCAATAGCAAAGAGATCCTCACAGGTCTGTGGATCCGGAAAGCCACTGCGTTGGTCTTCGGGCAAGAGCCGGTAGTTTGGCCGCAAGCCCTTGCTGTCTTCAACATAGAACTTCTCCCGAATCATCCTCAGATAGTCGATACAAGGATCCACTTCCTCGGGTTTGCTCCATTGGATTTTTGCACGGTTTGTAATGATGTATTCCATCAAGGTGAATGCCATGATGGATTTGTATCCGGTGTGAGACGCGTAGATGTTAGGATCCGCAGGGGCATAGTTTTTGAATATGAGCCGTTTAGCGCAGGAGCCGGGTCCGATTTGCTCGCCTGCGGAAAAGCGGATGGAATCATCCGTTGTATCAAGCTCCATTCTGATGATTCTTCCGGTTGCGGTATTACCCTCATTTTTCTTATCCTTGTAGGTGAAGGCTGAGTCTTCGGCGCAAAACTGCCGAATGAGATAGATCTTTTGCTCGGCCAAAGACCTCTGCGATAGCCCATCCAATCTCATGCGCAGCTTGCCTATCTGGGCATATGTGGTGATCATCTTTCCTCCTTGTGTGGTGCCACTACTCCAAATCCTCGAGCGATTTGCTTGCCCAAAGCCAGATGCTGAGGGAGCTTGAAGTTGACGGTGAATTCCCCCGTGAAGCAGTGCATGGGGATATTATGAAAGTTTCTGGAAACGGGCTTGAACCAGCCATCCACTTCGATCTCATCAAAATCCGGGATGGTATAGGCAAATGCCTTGGAAATGGTTAGCAGATTGCCCTTGAGGATCTGTTTGAGCCGTTTCTTCTGTTGGATGCTGTTCATCTTGACGTAGTCTTTGTAGTTTTCCTGGTTCAGTGCCATCCAAGGCGAGGCAAAGCGGTAGTCATAAAAGCCGCTGGATTGCCCAAATTCTTCCTCAAAGAGATCTACCTGAAACTCCTTAACCGAGAAGCTGCGATTTCCAATCTCGAGATTGTGGTCGTGTAGGATGATATCTTTGATCAAATCCACTCCCTCGCCTATCCCCAAAAGAGCGGGATGGGAATGGATGACTCTATATTGGATTTTGGGATATGAATATGCCGCTCGATTTTCGGGGAGATGGTTGTGAAACAGGACTTCATCGGGATATCTGTGGGCAAAGTATCCCCGTAGTTTGGGGATCTCAAAGGCGTTGAGATGAATGTCCGTAAAGATAGCAACAATATAGCTTACTGCTGACATAGACTGTCTCTCCTTATCATAGTAATACGTGGCTTGTTCGAGTAAAAACCGCTTCCGCTGCAAAGATTATTGATTCTGAGAATCGTGTCAAGAAAAAATATTGCTTGGTGATGGAAACATCTGTGGCAGGGGGCTGAGGGAATGACCTAGCCTGCGTGATTTCTGATATTTTAGGGGCGTGGACAGGAATTCCTGATGTAGGGATGGATCTTTGATTACAGGCCTATACTTGCAACGCATCCCCTAAGATAGTCATTCCGGAATTCGGGGTCCCCATAGATTACGCAGTAATATAATGGGGTGAATATCCGGAATCTAATATGAGCGTGTGGTAAGTGCTATAGATTCCGGATACACTCCGCTGCGCTCCGTGTTCCGGAATGACTAATTTGAGGCGAGTGTTGAGGATATGGAATGACTAATTTGGGACAGAGCCGGGATATGATTCTCATCCTTCTCAACCCTCTAAACCCTCTCAACCCTCTAAACCCTCTAAACCATTTCGTGATAATTAGTGTAAATTAGTGTAAATTCGTGGACTGATTATAGATTCCGGATAAGCTCACTCCGTTCGACTTTCCGGAATGACTAATGTTGGCTGGTCGCGGGAGTGGAATGACTAATATGAGGCGAGTGTTGAGGATATGGAATGACTAATATCAGGCGAGTGTTGAGGATATGGAATGACTAATATCAGGCGAGTGTTGAGGATATGGAATGACTAATATAGGGGCGAGTGTTGAGGATATGGAATGACTAATGTAGGGCGTGTGGTAAGTGCTATGGATTCCGGATACACTCCGCTGCGCTCCGTGTTCCGGAATGACTAAATCGGAGTGACGAGTGTCGATGTGCTATCTGAAATGTCGTACCTACGGCACTCGTAACGCATAACCCGTATCTTCAAAAACAGAGACCCTCTCGACCAATTCGTGATAATTAGTGTAAATTAGTGGACAGAATATTGATTCCCCCCCTCTACTATATACGGGCTACGCTTTTTCCTCATCTACTGGCTTTTATCCCATCAAAGAGCCTCTTGTGTAGTTCCTGAGCCCGGCAAAGGGGGCCATCGGGAGGATATCTAGTGACCATCAAGATTCCATAGAACTACGGCTCATAGGATAGTTAATATAGTTAAGCTTTTTTACTACTGTATAGTATATATATAAATATATATATTGGTGAATATAAAAAAAGACTAACTTTGTTAACTTGGGCGACTGATTCCAAAGGAAATATCAATCTCTTGGGCAGGGGTGCACAATCTGTGAAAGCTAAGATGATACGTGGATGACAAAGCTATATGCAAGTGGGACAGCTAACTGCGGCTCTTCCCCACGACATCATGAGTCCTGTATAATTATTACTTGACAGGATTTGGCCATCGAGTAAATTTGCACCAGATGCTGAGTATCAGGACTGGATGCACTCTCCTGGGAGGGAGTAGAAGATTCATGTTCCTGCAGCATTGCGCATAGTTGTGAGCAGTAGCGCTAGAAAATTTGTGTGGGCATATCGCTTGCTCTTCAGAGCATGTATTTTTTTTGGTAGCAAGATTTATCGCTGCATGAGAATTTAAGTTTTTAAGATTTTTTAACTTTCTTCTCATTAGTTATTTTGCGATGGATTTTTTTTCGTATTTTATTTTTTTTACGAAAATTGATTTTCATTGTTTTTTAAACTATTCTTCTTTTTTTACATCAAAAATCAACTCGCAGGATAGAAGTATCCAGCTCTTCCCTCTTCGTTTTTATGGAGTTATTTATTCAATCACTTTTGAATTTTCGTGATTAATTTCTTTTTCTGGTGAGTTCATTTTATTGGTGTAGTTCTATTTTCTAGTGAATTTCATTTTTTGGCGAATGATATCCTCACTCGTAAGACACAAATCAACAAAACATATAAAGGAGTATCTGTATGGAAACAAGCAACAAAAGTATGGAGCTATGCGGCAAAGACCCAAGCTCAATCATCACCCGCTATGGGAATCTTGAAGTATCCCCGGTTTATAGTTATCTGTATGGCATCCAGGAAAAGGCTGAGCACCATCTCCTGCTGGCCTATCTAAAGAGCGACACCTATCAGAAATACAAAGAATATCTGGTCGAGATTAAGCTTTTGCCCCGTGTCTTTTTCAATAAATACTATCCATTGATGAATTATATCCATGCTGCTAACCCTTGGCCGCCTGACGAACTGGAAGAGATTGATCCCGATCAATACGAAAGAGAAAGAGATAAGTGCCTAAACATGCCGGAAATGGGATCAATTGAGCAATACATTAATCTCTTCATGGGTGTTCAGGCTGAGAGCGATGAGTTCAATCGAGCTATGGACTTCCTGAAAGCATACGCGAAAGAAAAGAAAAATGATATGAATATAATCGATTACGTGGCCTGCTACAAGCGCATGAATGGCGAAGATAATGAATGGGTGGTAAACGTTAAAGATAAATGCATGAATCCCCAGGGCTTGATCCTCGATGCTATGATGAACCGCCAAATCCCGCCCTATGTATGGTTCCGGGATAACTGGGTCTTTGACCATCTGAAAAACTATCTGATCTTCAGACAGGAAGAGGATTATCTGGCTGCCAAAGCCACTAACAAAGCACTTGTGTTAACTTATCAGAATACAGATGATTACAAGCAAAGGCAGAAGACTGAGTTTAGCGGGCTGGATGCCCTGGCAGCAAAAGGAAAAGATGTGGAACCCAGTAAAGTGATAGTGGAAGTGGAATACGACCACAAAATCGATGAAGAGAAAAGGAAAGCTACCAAGATCTTTGTCTCCTATGAAGGGCTCTTGAGAAATGAAGAATCAGGCTCCAATGATTTGATTACAGATGAGTTTGACTTCTCCACACTGGAGAAAATGCTAGACAAATGTAGATCTGATAACGGTAAACTCCTCTATAGGCTGGCGCGAGCCTGTACCTACAAGACCGGCTTTGATGGACTATTGGGGAAAGGTACAAATTACGAAAAAGAGGCATCCGCGCTGAATGGTATATTCAAAGCGATGTTCCAAACAGATATCCAAAAAGGCTACATCGATTTCGGGGGGAAAACAGTAATCATGCAACTGAAACTGCGCAACCGCCGGGAAAAGAAAGGAGTAGCAAAGTCCATCGGAGATACCCAAAACCCGCCCTCAGAGCAAGGGGGGTGATATCCACCTAATGCCTGCGGTATGGTATTTCAGATAAGCTCGTCATGTCCATAGATTACACTTTTGAGTGCCATAGGCACGACATTTTAGATAGCCCAACGTCACGCACCGCGTCACATTGAGTCCCATCGGGACGACATTTTAGATAGCATTCGGTTGTCACACAATGGTTTTGAGTGCCATAGGCACGACATTTTAGATAGCATTCGGTTGTCACACAATGGTTTTGAGTGCCATAGGCACGACATTTTAGATAGCCCAACGTCACGCACCGCGTCACATTGAGTCCCATCGGGACGACATTTTAGATAGCCCTCATACGTTCAAGGATGACCCCGAGTCCCATCGGGACGACATTTTAGATAGCATTCGGTTGTCACACAATGGTTTTGAGTGCCATAGGCACGACATTTCAGATAGCCCTCATACGTTCAAGGATGACCCCGAGTCCCATCGGGACGACATTTTAGATAGCCCTCATACGTTCAAGGATGACCCCGAGTGCCATCGGGACGACATTTTAGATAGCATTCGTTTGTCACACAATGGTTTTGAGTGCCATAGGCACGACATTTTAGATAGCCCAACGTCACGCACCGCGTCACATTGAGTCCCATCGGGACGACATACACGAATCACATTTGCCACCTTGAGCAATATATATGAACATTGATATGCCGTTCCCACGGAACTCAATCTATTGTTCTGTATGTAATTATCTATCTGAAATACCGTCCCGATGGGACTCAATCAATTGTTTTGTATGTAATTATCTATCTGAAATACCGTTCCCACGGAACTCAATCTATTGTTCTGTATGTAATTATCTATCTGAAATACCGTCCCGATGGGACTCAATCAATTGTTTTGTATGTAATTATCTATCTGAAATACCGTCCCGATGGGACTCATGGCTTGTATTGAGGTACATGGCTGCTATCTGAAATACCGTCCCGATGGGACTCATGGCTTGTATTGAGGTACATGGCTGCTATCTGAAATACCGTCCCGATGGGGCTCAAGCTATTGATCTGTGTCTATTATTCTCTAATCTTGCGGCTCTTCAAACGTAAATTTCTCATCGTATTTGACCATGTATTTGCCTAAAAGAGCTTCAAACTCGTCCTTAAACCGCATCTTGCAGTGATGTTCCTTCTGTTTTGCGATATAATCTCTCACCTGTTCTAACCCGCTTTGGGACACGGAAAAAGCACCAAAGCCATTCTGCCAATTGAATTTACCGATTACCCATCCCTTCTCGTTGATGAACCTGCTGGTATTTGCTTTGAATCTCTGGGCAAAATCCGATACAGAAAGGGTCGGATGCAGTCCTACCAATAGATGGATGTGATCCTCCATGCCCCCGATGCATTGCAAAAAACACTTCAATTCTTTGGTCAAACCGGCAGAATAGTTATAGAGCTCATTTTGGGCATTATCGTGGATTAATCGCAGGCGTTTTTGAGTCGCAAACACATAATGAACATAGATTTGCGTGTAGGTATTAGCCATCTTCATACTCCTACTATGCTTTTGAGGACAATTCTTGTGACCCTTGATATAGTAGTCAACCAATTTGTTCAATGCCATCAGAAATGTTGTTCACATAGTTCTCCTTTTGAATGCCATAGGCACGATATTTCAGATAGCCCTCATACGTTCAAGGATGACCCCGAGTCCCATCGGGACGACATTTTAGATAGCATTCGGTTGTCACACAATGGTTTTGAGTGCCATAGGCACGACATTTTAGATAGCCCAACGTCACGCACCGCGTCACATTGAGTCCCATAGGCACGACATTTTAGATAGCCCTCATACGTTCAAGGATGACCCCGAGTCCCATCGGGACGACATTTTAGATAGCATTCGGTTGTCACACAATGGTTTTGAGTGCCATAGGCACGACATTTTAGATAGCCCTCATACGTTCAAGGATGACCCCGAGTGCCATCGGGACGACATACACGAATCACATTTGCCACCTTGAGCAATATATATAAACATTGATATGCCGTTCCCACGGAACTCAATCTATTGTTCTGTATGTAATTATCTATCTGAAATACCGTCCCGATGGGACTCAATCAATTGTTTTGTATGTAATTATCTATCTGAAATACCGTTCCCACGGAACTCAATCTATTGTTCTGTATGTAATTATCTATCTGAAATACCGTCCCGATGGGACTCATGGCTTGTATTGAGGTACATGGCTGCTATCTGAAATGTCGTCCCGATGGGACTCATGGCTTGTATTGAGGTACATGGCTGCTATCTGAAATGTCGTCCCGATGGGGCTCATGGCTTGTATTGAGGTACATGGCTGCTATCTGAAATGTCGTCCCGATGGGACTCAATCTATTGTTCTGAATGTAATTATCTATCTGAAATACCGTCCCGATGGGACTCTAAGGCATTCTTATCTGTGTAATGCCGATTTATCAGCTCTCAGTATCGTCTTTCCGGAGTGCCTCCTCTCCCCCACATCCATCATCGAAAGCACTATTTATTCCTGGAATTTTTTGGAAAAACCGGGGGGATGCTTTTGCCTTGCGCTCTCCCCGTTATGGAATCTCTAAGTTAATGATAGACAATAAGTTAGAATAAAAAAAAGCTTGACAAAAACACCCATATTCGTTAGTTTGTCTTTGTCCGCTGTGGTCATACAAAATCTTGCGCAGCGACAAAGGAGGATGAATGGTAACTAAAGTTAGTTCCACTCAAGTCCCGATGGAGCATTCCATCAATGAGCAGGCAGAAGCCAAGGCCGCTGCCAATACAGAGGTGAAGAGTTCACCTCGCCTAATTGCAGATAGCATCATTGCAGACTCAGATTTTGAGCGTCGCAAAGATAATGCCGTAACTGGCGGTACCAACATCAAAAAATCCACGAGCGTTCATCATATAGTCATAGGCTCTATCTTTGAGTACATCATGCTTGGAAACACAGAGAATACTGATGTTCGCTCAATAGTAGAACAAATCAGAAACGCGCAATGCGCGAAAGAGAGGAATGAATTGAAATTAAGACTACCATGGTTTTCCGGAGCCCTATTTTCAAAAGATGGGCGCAAAGACGAAAGCTTCAGGCAGCTCAATTTCCTGATTTTGGATGTAGACCATGTCGAGGATCAAGAAGAGATGAAGAAGAAGGCTATCGAGCTTTTGGACCCTTCATTAAAGGCGGCCTTTCGGTCTCCGAGTGATGGGATCAAGCTCATCTATGCTCTCTCGGAGCCGATTAAGGACAGAGATTTGTACAGATACGTCTGGACATATCTTACGGAAGACATCAGCTCAAAACTGGGGCTGTCAGCTGACATGAACGCTAGTGGAATCTCGCAAGCTACATACCTGAGCTATGACCCCAATCTGGCACTCAATCCCAATCAAGTCCCGCTCGATATCGATAAGATGAGGGCTCTGAAGGATGCTCAAGACAAAAAGAAAACCAAGATGCTTGAGCAGCAAAACAGAAAAATCGAGGCCTACTATCCCGGATCCCGTGACTATGAATTTGCGCATCTGATATGCAAACATTTAATTAGCCAAGGCGAGATTAAATATCTCGACTGGATAAAAATCGGAATGGCCTTGAAGGCAAGGTTTGGTGAAGGCGGCAGAGAGCTCTTCCAGCTTTTTGCCAATAATCCATGTTATAACGACAGCATAGAGTTCATAGATAAAAAGTGGAACAGCTTTGGGAGCGTCCGCAAGATTACCTATGGCTCTTTGGTACACGTTGCCAAGCAGTATGGGTGGTAAAAGATGATTAAGGAGAAATCGATGAAATCAAATCAAATCTCAAAAACAACCGATGTATCTCACTCGAGCGCTATTGAATGCGAACTTGGGGATTACGCTAACTCAAATCTTTTTAAGGAGAATAATATGACAAATCAAAATCTGACTCAAAGCGTTAATGATAGCTTGACAGAGAATCAGCACAGTTTGAAACTTGAAAATCGGGATTTTTCACTGGGAGCATGTTATGAATGAAGCTTATGAACTATGCAAACTCTATGAGAAACACGAGGGCAGCAAGCTATTGATGGTCTTGCTCAGAAACCCTAATCGTCCAATCTTTAGCACTGTCTTAGAAATAGTGATACATAGCAATATCGAGCTTGCACGAGCTGAGGCTAGCGTGTATCACCCTTCAGCAGTGCCCATGACGGATTATAAGACGATAGTGAGGGTGAAAAGTGAGCTAGTCAAGCTCATAGACAAAAAGGCTGCTTATCTCGCAGTAAACGATGAAGAGCGTAGCCCATATGATGATGACATCAAGTCATTAAAGAGATATTACCGTGAAACCTGTCTACCCAATGGAACGCCGAAAAGCTTTCCTGACGAGTATAGGCGCGCCTACCGTCGACACTATGCGGCCATCAGACGTCTTTTCGCCCGAGCTAAAAAGGACGGACATGCCGAAGCAGTGGCGATTGTGAAGCGTCAGCTCAGATTGGGACGACAATCAATCTTTAAAACAGAAGAATAAATGGAGGTATAGATGAAACTAGAAAATAATCTTGTCAAAATCGACGATAGCGATGATGCTGCTATTGGGAACTTGTATTATCACAGATTTAAAGGTAAACGATTTAGAATTTCTGATAAGGAATGGTTGATTCCCATAGGGCATCATTGGCAGGTCGTTGACTCATCATTCCTAAACAAGGATTTTGCGGACTTGGAGAAACATATCAAAGAGAACTATAGTACATCGGAAAGCAAGGTCATCGATATCCTGAAAAAGATGCGAAATACGCCCGGAATAAAGAATCTGATATGGTGGCTAAACAGCTTTCCCGATATGCTGATAGAGCACAACAAGCTGAATTGCCATCCGGACAAGCTTGCCTTGGCAAATGGAGTCTACGACATGAAGACTCATGAATTCATCGGTGATGAAGATGAGACCCGGAAATTGATGTTCACCAAACATATCCCGGTGAGCTATGACGCAAATGCCGAGTGTCCACGATTTAGGCAATTCTTGGACGAAATCTTTGCGAGCGATGAGGATTTGATAAGCTATTTACTGCGGTTGATAGCTCAATCCTTGTTGGGTTGCCCGAAAGAGGAATTAGCGGTGTTCTTTTTAGGTAAACAACAAAATGGTAAGACCACTATGCTCAATCTGATGAAAACTGTTTTTGGTGAATACTATGACGTCTTCAATCAGAGCTTAGCATTCACCAAAGGGCAGCCCAGAGGCCAAGAACGCTGGGAAAAGGCATATCTGAAGGGTCTGAAGATAGCGGTGATTGACGAACTCGAGAAAGGCTGCGAATTCAACAGCGCGCTGTTTAAGCAAATTACTACACGGTCGAAAATTAAGGCGGATGTAAAGAATAAGGAATTGATAAATATCGATGTATCTCATACGCTTTTTGTTTCTACAAATCACATGCCCCAAGTCTGCGATGACGCAGCTGTCTTGCGCAGGGTTTGTGTGATTCCCTTTGATTATGTAGTACCCGAAGAGAAGAAGGATAGGGATTTGGATAAGAAACTGGCGGCAGAAGCTCCCGGGGTCTTGAACATGCTGCTTGAATCTTTGCGAGAGTACACTTCATCTGGCTTGGGCCCAAAACCGCAGAGAGTTAGAAATGCCATAAAAAGATATGTTAAGGCTGACACTCTTAGTTTATATTTGGACGACTGCTACTGTGCCGGGGATGCATTAAGTAAAATCCCGCTTAAGGAGCTCTTCGATGACTATCAGAAATGGTGTGCGGAGTCTCAGTTATCCGAAGAAAGCAATATCCATACTTCCAAACAGTGTTCCGGAAGCCTGAGGAAGCTGGGCTATAGGGTCAAGAATTCCACAGGTAACGCAACCTATGTATTCGGTTTGAATAAGAAAGATAAATCATCAGATTTAAAAGAACCGTAGCCCGTATATAGTAGAGGGCTGTAGATTGGAGTATATGGATTAAGGGACCCGGGCTGGAACTTGATTCCGGATGAGATTTCTCGCCTTATATCCCTACACGTTTTTCAAGAGAAGCTGAGTAGCGTCTAGGATAGTCAATCCCTTATCCATAGCTCCAAACGAGTAAGCCCAATCAAAAATATACAATGACATGGAGGTCATTTTATGAAAGTCAAACTCAAATACGGAATCTCCGCATATAGCGGAACCATCGACGAGATCACCTTCAGCTCCCACAAAGATGGAGCTATCTGTATCGCCCGCAAATGGGTGATGCCCAGCTTGGGCGATATGCACGAAGAAATGGGCGCAATCGCCAAGAACCTGAGTAAAATCTATGCCGAATGCAGCGACCTTTACAAAGAAGACCTGAAGACCTATGCCCGTCTACACGCTTCGCAGAGAGTGCCCAGAAATGAGCTTCCGCCCAATAGCTATAGTCTGTTTATCAAGCAGTTCTACGCTTTTAGGGACGACAATGAAGCGACTGTGGACCTCAAAACTCTCTCCTTCGGCGACCTGATGAGTCTCTTCCCTGAGATCACCAGCGTGGCTGAAGCTGTCGAAGCGGGATATCTGCCCAAAGTGGCAGGCGCCGAGCTCTTGACCGCTGATATGTAGGTAAATGAATCGTGAATACGGAACTGCTCAGACCCTTGGTCAAAGAACTCGCTACAAAAATCAATCGCAGCATCAACATCCCATTTGTCAATGAAGATCAAGAACAAGCCTTCTTTGAGATG
>Ga0334898_1001675_pt1 | contig 23339 bp, 21 predicted proteins | sample GraSluR3_MG_10_FD_207228 | JGI IMG/M metagenome (GOLD analysis project Ga0334898, IMG submission 207228) | Sludge microbial communities from methane-producing bioreactor in Wageningen University, Netherlands - Granular Sludge_3_08-R3 | ecosystem: Engineered > Bioreactor > Anaerobic >... | reverse complement strand
AGCTCCAATGGGAAAGGGCCCTCGACCAATATGGCTTGTTTCTCTTCGTTGGGGAGGGATGCGAGGTATTGTGAATACCGCTTGCGATCACAAGGACAACTGAATCCGTACGGCAACCGTTCGAGATGTTTCGGCTCCGATTTCTCGAATACCTTCTCTACGAATTCACGTCCGGTCTTTCCTTCGGCAAGATGCTTTCCAAGGGACGGCATCGCCGCAGCCACCATCTCCAACTCCTCAAGATAGGCATCGTCGGCTCCCGGAAGCTTCTGAAGGAACAATCCTCCGGCTCCCGTTACACGGCCTTCACGATCAAACTGGATACTTAGTGAAACAACGGATGGAGTTTGTTCGCTGATGAGGAAATATTCAGCCAAATCCTTGGCGATGGTGCCATGCTGGAGCATCACCTGTCCTGTGAATGGAGTTTTCTTCCCCTCAAGCAATTTGGTCACTGTGAGGAACCCCGGACCGAAGAAGGGCGAGAGGTCGAAACTCTCCAGCGGCTTGTCGATGGGAATGGGAACTTCCTTGAGATACCCACGGACCGCACCGATGGCCCAGGCCTCCACGTAGACACCCTTGATTGGACCTCCACATTCGATGGTGAGCTGAACCCTGTCGTCACCTTTCACCATCGAGGCAAGCAAACCTCCGGCAAGATAGCCATGACCCAATACGAGGGTCTCCAATATTCCAAGTTTGTGGTTGGCACGCATCTGGTTGACCGCATGGGTTCCATCGACCACCACAGCCCTTATCGTTCCCCCATGCATGAGAAAGACATCCCTTCCATCTTCAGGAAGGGTGTCCAAATGGGAACGCAAAACTTCATCTTCGATATATGTGCGAATCATAGGGCTACAGATTACGCAACAACACCATTTTGTGCAAGGGTTTGGAACTCGTCTCCATCGATAACCTCCTTGTCCAGGAGAATGGAGGTGATCTTCTCCAATGTAGACAGATTGTTCTTGAGCTTATCCAACACAATTTTATAGCGATCGTTCACCAATCTTGCGGTTTCGCTGTCGATATACTCCTGTGCGACTTCGGAATATTCACGTGCCCCTCCGAGTCCTTGCTTGGTGGTTGAAGGGAGAGTGATGTTGCGATATCGTTCGCTCATACCATATTCGGTGATCATCCTGCGGATGATGTCACTCGCACGGCTGATATCATTTCCCGCACCGGTGGAGATTTCCCCAAACACCAACTCTTCCGCGGCCCTGCCACCGAGCAAGGTGTCGATATTCCCTAGCAATTCGCTCTCACTCATGAGGAACCTGTCCTCGGTAGGGTACTGCAAGGTGTATCCCAGAGCTCCAAGTCCTCTGGGTATGATCGAGATCTTGCTTACCGGAGGGGAACCTTCGGTCATGAATGCAGTCAACGCATGCCCGGTCTCATGGTAGGCGACCCGCCTCCGCTCCTGATCGTTGAGAATACGACTTTTTCTCTGTAGTCCTGCCACCGATTTCTCGATCGCCTCTTCGAAGTCGGCTTGGATAACCGTCTTTCGATTGGAACGAACCGCCATCAGGGCTGCTTCATTCGCGATATTCGCCAGATCGGCACCTGATAGTCCTGCAGCCGATTGGGCAATCTTCCGTAGATCCACCTCTTCGGCAAGTTTTATCGATTTCGTGTGGATCTTGAGAATGGCCAGTCTTCCCTCCAAATCGGGTTTGTCCACCAGGACCTGTCGATCGAATCTTCCCGGACGCAACAACGCCTGGTCAAGGATTTCCGGTCGGTTGGTGGCTGCGATGATGATGACACCAGTGCGGGAATCGAATCCATCCATCTCCACCAGAAGCTGGTTCAAGGTTTGTTCCCTCTCATCATTGCCACCGAGATTCGCTTGGCTACGGGTACGACCGATCGCATCGATTTCGTCGATGAAGATGATACAGGGCGATTTTTCCCTCGCTTGCCTGAACAAGTCCCTCACACGTGCGGCTCCCACTCCCACGAACATTTCCACGAAGTCGGCACCACTCATCCTGAAGAAGGGTACCCCCGCTTCACCGGCCACCGCTTTCGCCAATAGTGTCTTTCCCGTTCCCGGAGGACCCACCAACAACACACCCTTGGGAATCTTTCCTCCGATCTCGGTATATTTCTGCGGTTGTTTAAGAAAGTCCACGACCTCCTCAAGCTCAAGTTTGCTCTCATCCGCTCCCGCCACATCGGCGAATCTCACTCCCGTATCGCCCTCTGCAACGATCTTGGCCTTGTTTTGGTTGAAGGAGAGGACACCCTGTCCACCACCTTGACCCATCTTCGCAAACAGAAATCGCCAGATCACGATGAATATCACCATCGGAAGAATGTAGGAAAGGAGGGTGGAGAAGATGCTTGGTCGGGCGGGGGCTGTCGCATAATACTCGACACCCACTTCATCAAGCAGCGGGATGAAATTGGGATCATCCAGAGCATAGGTGGAGAACGCTTGTGGAGAGGATGTCTGTTGCGTCAGTCCCTGCAATCCGGTTTGTTGGACAGTATTGAGGATCTCCTCCCTGCTCAACGTGTATCCCAGATACTGGTCATCCTGGATCTCGACACGAACAATCGTTCCTGTACGGATCATGTCCTTGAATCTGTTGTACTCCACTGCAGTCACGTTGGTGTTCTGCATCATCAACGAATTGATCATCATCATCGCGATGATGATGAATATGAAATACCAAAAGGAGAATTTGAAGCGTTTCCCAAAGAACGTAGGTCCTCCGCTATGGATACCAGGTTCATTGTCGGGGCAATTCTTGTTCTTCTTGTTTTTGTTCTGTTTGTCGTCGCATTCAGGATCTTTTTTTGCCATGTCCACCTCGTTGGATTTCATCCCTCATGGATGATCCTCCTACAATATACCTTGGAGTCGCCCAATCGACAAACCTTCCATTGTCTCCTATAGTGGACACATGGAATTCACCGATTCGGTAGTCATCGTAACAGGTTCAGCTGAACGCCTCGGGCGGAGTATCGCAATTGGATTGGCCGATGGAGGTTGCAGGGTGGTGGTGCATTGCCATCGTGACATTGGCAATGGCAAGGATACCGTAGCGCAAATCGAAACCGGTGGTGGATCGGCTATCCTGGTCACCTCGGATCTGACGACGATGGAGGGAGTGGAACACCTCGTGCGATCCACACTGACCCACTACGGTACATGGGACGGCCTGGTAAATTGTGCATCGGTCTTTTCAACCATTCCCATCGAAGCTGTCGATGGGGAAATCTGGATGAGAGACCAGAATCTCCATCAGATGGCACCCTTTTTCCTTTCAAAAGAATTGTATCTCCATAGGAAATCCACTCATGGGAAAACTCCTGCATGCGTGGTGAACATCACCGATACGGGAGTCCGCAACCCGGTGCCAAGCAGACCTTCCTACTACTGCGCCAAAACAGCCCTTGAGGACCAAGTGGTCATTCTTGGTCGAACCCTTGCCCCTTTTGTTCGGGTAAATGGGGTGGCTCCTGGTGCGATCATAGCAGCCTCCGATGAAGATATCGCCTACTTCAAGCGATTGGAACCACAACTTCCACTCCAACAATTGGCAAGTGTCGACGATGTGGTGGCAACGGTATGCTTTTTATTTGGGAATGATTCCATCACCGGTCAAACGATTGTGGTTGACGGTGGGGAACACCTGCGGTAAATTCTGAAACGAAGTGTGAAAAAAATTCACACATTATGAAGAAGAGGAAGCGCTTTCACATCGGATGAAAGGGTCGAGCCGTGTGGATTGACCATACAATGTCCCGATAACGCTCCGTTCGCTGCCATATATGTGGATTGTGTGGATTTTGGATCATATTGAACGCACTTTGTCAGGATTTGGTCTTGATGATGCATGGTTACCGTTCGATATACCTCACCTCAATGGAAAGGAACACGTATGGATGTAAAACGAATCGTTGGCTTATTGGGAATATCTTTGCTGTTGATAGCTCCCTTGGGAGCCATCAGCTTGGACACGGTGATCGGTAGGGCGAAGGAACAGAGCAATAGGATCCAGTTGTTGGAGTTGAACAAATCCAACAGTGGCATCACGATCGGGCTAAGCGAAGTGGAGGAGACCTTGGGCCTCTCCGTTTCGGGGGATATGACCTTCCGGGAGACCAACTATGGTGGAACCGATACGCATTGGACTGTGCAAGCTTCGCCACAGGTGACCATCCTGTTGCCCAACGACAACAACACCAGAATCACAGTTGGAACGACAAATCTACGCAAGGCGCTTGATGCCTCGGGTTATTGGGATGCCGATCCTTCGGTGGGTATCTCACACACGTTTCGTTTCGGGGACAATGGTGACAACCTGAGCGATCTCAAGTTGGCACAACAGAAACTCTCAATCGATTTCCAGTATGATACGAGCCTCTATGATTTCGAGTCCTCTATCTACTCGAAGATCGTGGAGATTCTGGGCTATGAAATGGACTTGCTGGAGGCCGAGAAGAACATCCTCGTGCAGCAGACCCAGATCGACAATGCACTCAAATTGAAGACGGTTTCGGAAGGATCGGCAGCCTATCGCAGCATGCAATTGAATCTTGTAAAGTTGGAGAATGCGAAGGACTCTGTGGAACGCAGGATGGCAATGGCCAAAACACAGTATGAACAACTGACCGGATTCGCCTATGAACCGGTCGATTCTATCCAAGATGCCGATCTCACCTTCTCCTATCTGCCCACCGGAGATACGAAAGTCATCCTTGCAGCTATGGATCTTGAGATCGCCAAGGAAGAATTGGCGCTCAATCAGAGGCGCACCGTTTCGACAAGTGGGGTTAAGACTGTGCCCAGCTTGGTGGTGGGTGGAGGTGCCGGTTTGAACTACACCTCATCACCGACCTCCTCAGTCGCGTATTCTGTTTCCGCCAATGCAAGTTACAGTGTCGACAATTTTTCCACCGATGCCTCGGTCGCCATAGGTATTTCCGATACCGGCAAGGTCACTCCCTCGGTGACGATCGGAGGTTCCTGGAGCAATGACCGTACCATCGCAAGTGAGGCGATGGAGCTTCAGAGGCTACAGAACAACATCACCATTGCCGAAATCGACTACCAGAATGCCTTGCTCACCTACCAATCCGATGCCAGTCAACTCGAAACGGATATCCTCACCCATCAGCTGAATGTGGAAGCATTTGAGCAGGAGGTCCAGTATCGTGGGCAGGTGTTGTCAGATACCCAGGAAGCTTTCGATAGGGGTTTGGTTACCCAGACGGACGTTGATCAGGCGAAACTCGATGTCGAGTTGAATCGTTATCAGAAGACAATCTACGCATTGCAGGCCTTGATCCTTGAGAATCGGGCCAAGGCGTTGCAACTATAGAGGAGTTTGTGAACATCATGAGTGAACAAATGAACGACAAGAGCAATCATACCGAAGAGCGTGTACGCGCTTCATTGAAGAAGAAATTGAGGAAGCGACGAGTCAAACGCCTGGTTACCTGGATTGTGGTGTTGGCGTTGGTCGGCTTCGGCATCTACTCCTACCGGTTCTACAAGACAAATGGCCATCTACCGTTCACCGATGGGGAAGCTGTGACACAGGCCGCTGCCGCAGCCACAGCGATGCAGGAGGTGGCGGTCCGTGAGATCGAATTCACGCAGACCATCGATATCAGCGGAAATGTGGAAGCCTATCAGACCCAAATGGTGATGTTTCGCTCCACTGGAGCCGTCACCGGGGTTTTTGTCGAGGAGGGGGATTCGGTAAAGAAGGATGATCTGCTCGCGACCATCGACGACACCTCCCAAGCCTACAATCTTGCGAACATCGAATCACAGTTGGAAGAGGCGCGGCTGCAGGGTTCACAACGCCAGGTCGATCTGCTCGAGAGACAAAGGACGATGGCCTTGAACAATCTCGATTATACCCGTTCCTATGCCAATTTCGATGGATTGGTGGCAACGGTATCGGTTGATGAGGGGGACTACTTCGAAGCCGGATCGGCAGCCATGGTGGTGATCGACAGAAGCAAGTTGAAGGCAACGGTCGAAATCGATGAGATCGATATCCAAAGTGTCGAGAAGGGCATGAAGGCCGAATTGACATTCGACTCGCTTCCGGGGGAAACCATCGAGGCGACCGTGACCTATATCCCGATGATAGGACGAACCACCACTCAGGGAATAGGGGTGATGGATGTGGAGATCGTAATGGAGGATCCTCCCGAGGCGATTGCTCCCGGATTCACGTTCGCCGGTACCATAAGCGCGGATGAGGTGAAGAAGATGCTGGTGATCCCCACCAATGCGGTGGTGACCAATCGTAGGGGTTCCGATACCGTACGCAAGAAGGGCTCGGATGGCAATCCCGTGTCGGTTGAAGTCACTACCAATTACCTTGGCGAGGGAATGAGTGAGATTCTCACCGGAGATTTGAAGGCTGGGGACATTGTTCTCGTCGGTACCACGGAGAACAATCTCTTCTCGATCGGAATACCAGGTGCGACCCCAGGAAGTGGAGCGGGAATGGGGCCAGGGATGAGATCCCAGTAGGAGTGGTGGTCATGGCGAACGAAATAATTCATCTATTTGATGTGAGACGCTATTTCCCAATGGGAGAGTTTGTGGTGAAGGCTCTCGATGGTGTGACCCTCACCATCGATGAAGGAGAATTCACCGCCATTACAGGTCCATCGGGATCGGGCAAATCGACACTGATGAATCTTATCGGCTGCCTGGATACTCCTACCGACGGCATCATCCGAATCGATGGAGAGGAGACCTTGGGAATGAGCGAAGCGGAGTTGGCCTATATTCGCAACCAGAAGGTGGGCTTCGTGTTCCAACAGTTCAATCTGTTGGGGAAGATCAACGCATTGGAAAATGTGATGACACCGCTGCTCTATGCGGGTGTGAGTGTAAAGGAGCGTCGGGAACGGGCACGATCGGCGCTTGAACGGGTAGGTCTCGGAGATCGGATGAAACATCGACCCAACGAATTGTCGGGAGGACAGAAGCAAAGGGTTGCCATCGCAAGGGCCCTGGTCAACAACCCGACCATTCTGTTGGCCGATGAACCTACTGGAGCTTTGGACACCCAAACCGGGCTGCAGATCATGGAATTGTTCGAAGAACTCAATGCGGAAGGACGGACCGTGGTATTGGTCACCCATGACCACGATATCGCATCCCAAGCGAGAAGACAGATCCATGTTCGTGACGGGCATGTGGAGGGATAGATGATTTGGGAGAATATTAAGCTTGCGTTGAAGGATATGATGGCAAGCAAAATGCGGACACTGCTCTCTCTGCTCGGTATCGTGATTGGAGTCGCATCGGTCATCGCGATCTTGACCTTGGGTGAAAGCGCCACAAAAAGCATCACACAAACCATCGTGGAAGGCGGACTTGAGATGGTCACGATCTTCCCGGTTCGTTCGGATAAGGCGGCGAATGAATTTACCGAGGATTTCGGTAATCGGTTGATGAACAATGTGGAGGATATCAAAACGGTATTGCCGGTGAACAGCAGTTCCGCACTCATAAGGATCGGACAAAACTCCATTACGGCGAATGTATCGGGTGTGCTCTCCTCCTATGCCCAGATTCTCGACTATGAAGCGGAGGAGGGGGCATTCTTCTCCTTAAGTGACAATATGGCGAGTCGGCAGGTGGTCGCACTCGGCTCGGACATAGCCGATGAATTGTTTCCCGACGGCAATGCCATAGGACAGTATGTGAGCATCTTCCGCAATCAGGCGAAAAGCTATCAGGTGGTTGCCGTGATGCAGGAGAAGGATGCCTCCTTCAATTTACAATTCAACGGCAGCATCTACATCCCCTACAACACCTATGCGCAAAGGTTCATCAAGCCCTCGATCGTTGGTTCCTATGTGGTGAGGGTAGCCGAGGGAGCCGATGCGCTGGCGGTTTCCGATGCGATCACCGAGTATCTCGATGCAACTGTGGGATCCGACGCCTATCGAATATTCTCACCGGCGAGCCTGGCCGATATGGCTGAGCAGATAACCGGCACCTTCAGCTCGTTCCTCGCAGCGATTGCAGCAATCTCGCTTCTCGTCGGTGGAATCGGGATCATGAACATCATGCTGGTATCGGTTGCCGAAAGGACTCGTGAAATCGGAATTCGGAAGGCAATGGGGGCCTCTCCTTGGACAATCATGGGACAATTCATTACCGAAGCGATCGTTCTTACCATCACTGGAGGAGTGATCGGTATCGGATTGGGAACATTGCTCAGTTATCTTGTCGCTGATATCGTGGGGTGGTCGCTCTACATTTCCTACGACTCTTTCCTGTTCGCCGCGGGATTCTCCACACTTGTCGGTGTGTTCTTCGGGTGGTATCCTGCGATGAAGGCTTCCAAATTAGATCCTATCGAGGCGTTGAATTATGAGTAGATCCAGACGATGGTCATTTATCGAGGGCAAGGAAGAACTATTCGTGGTGGGAGGACTTGTCTTCCTCTTCGCACTCTTGGTCACACTTGTGTTGTTCCTCTCCCAATTGATCATCGATAAGGAGAATACCCTTATGCAGTTCGAGGCGGAACGGGGATTCGCCTCATCCACACTGCTTCTACTGCAAGAGGAGCATTCCCGTGCGCTTGCTGCGATGCGTGAGGAGCAGGTTCGTGGCATAGGTGTCTATTCCAGCACAGGTCGACTGAGACTTGGTCTTGGTGAAGTGCCCAATACCCTGCCTCTGGAACGGTTTGAGCGCATGTGGAGCAATAGGTCCTCACCAAGCCAATGGAACCAAGGGATCGCGACCTACAATCCCGACACCGGACTCATCGAATACATCCGCTTCAGCCGTTTGACGATCCAAGTGGAAACGGGTGATCTGATGTTGGAGGAAGATGGCTATCTTCCCTCTCCATTGAATTTCCCGGATGTGCTCTACATCCTGTTCGACGGCCAGCAATATTATCGTAAGGTAATGATGGTGAGATTCTTCAGTGGTGCTGCGGTGATAGGTTTGCTGGCATTCCACCTGTTGGTGTACAGTATCTATCGCAGCAACCGCAAGTATCGCGAGACTTTGGCGAAACAGGAGAATCTGGTGAATCTCGGTGAAGCCGCCAGAACGCTTGCCCATGAGATCAAGAATCCCTTGAGTGCGATCACGCTCCAGATGGCGCTTTTGAAAAAGACCCTGCCATCCACATCACGTGAGGATCTGGTGGTGGTGGAGAATGAGGTTCAACGTTTGATCCAGCTCACCAACAAGGTCTCCGATTTTCTACGCAATCCGGTCGGTACTCCGGAGAGACTCGATGTCGTGGCACTCATCGAATCACTCAGGCATACCTTCCAGTACAAACTCACCATTGTTCCAGGATCCTTGCAGCGGGCCTTCATCCACTTTGATTCCGATCGGGCACGTTCTGTGTTTGAGAATCTGATCAAGAATGCCTTGGAGAGCTGTCCCGAGGGTGATCCAAAAGTTGAAGTAGAGATCCTACGTGATAAGAAGAAGTTCATCCGGATCCTCATCCGGGATAGGGGGGAAGGAATCGCTGAAGAGAATCTTGAGAAGATATTCGATCCATTCTTCACCACCAAAATCCATGGCTCGGGAATCGGTTTGGCGATATGTCGGCAGTTTGTGCGGGCAAGAGGTGGAAACCTCAAGCTGTATGCGCGTGATGGAGGAGGAACGGTTGCTGAAGTCATTCTTCCCCCTGAACGGAAATAAGAGGTAGTGATGAGAATCCTGATAGTAGATGATGAAATAAATATTCGTGAATCAATGCGCAAGTATCTTGTGCTCGAGGGCTTGGAAAGCGACGGTGCCGAAAACGGCTTGTCAGCCCAAAGGTTGTTGCGTGAACACCATTACGACGCCTGTTTGGTTGATCTGAGAATGCCTGGTATGGATGGAATAGATCTCATCCGTTGGATCCGACAGGAGGGGTTCAGGATGCCGGTGATCATGATCAGTGCCCATGGTGAGATTCGTGATGCGGTCACAGCCTTAAAAGAAGGTGCCCAGGACTACATCGTGAAACCATTCGATCCGGAGGAATTGACCATTCGTCTCACCAAGCTGATAGAAGCCCAACAACTGAAGAGCCTGGTGGAGTCGAAGACACGTTCTTCCGAAGGTCTCGAAGAGGGGTTGGTGGGTACTTCGGCTCCCATGCGAAAGATCAAGGACATCATTTCCCGCATCGCCGATTCTCCAGCGACGGTGCTCATCACCGGTGAGAGCGGTACGGGGAAAGAGGTCGTTGCCCGCCAGATACACAATGTCTCCTCACTTGCGGAAGGACCTTTCGTTGCGATCAACATAGGAGGGGTTCCGGAGAATTTGCTTGAAAGTGAGTTGTTCGGGTATGAGAAGGGGGCGTTCACGGGAGCCGCCAATCGAAAGATCGGAATGTTCGAACTGGCCAGTGGAGGCACACTTTTTCTCGATGAGATAGGTGATATGCCGCTGACACTCCAAGTGAAGATGCTCAGGGTGCTGCAAGACAGGAAGATCACCCGATTGGGAGGAACCTCACCCATGCCCATCAATGCCAGAATCATCGCCGCCACCAACAAGAACTTGGAGGAAATGGTGCGTGAGGGCGCATTCAGGGAAGATCTCTTCTATCGTTTGAATGTGGTCAGGATAGAATTGCCGCCATTGCGCGAGAGGAAGGAGGATATCCCTTTGCTCGCCGGGGTGATATTGAATAGACTCAACCGTCAGATGGGACATAGGATAGAGACCTTGGCTCCCGAGGCGATCGAGGCACTGAAACATCATCCGTTCTATGGGAACGTGAGGGAACTCGAGAACATCCTTGAACGTGCGGTGATCTTCGCCGATGGTCCGATCATCAAGGGAGATGTGCTTGAACTCAGGGAGAGTGTCTCACGACCCGGTAACGACACCGGCAACTCGACCGAACTGTTCAATCCTTCCGATTGCGGGGAAGCGAAGAGCCTCAAGGAGGTTGAGGTGGAAGCCATCATCAGAGCTTTGCACCGTTGGGAGGGCAATCGCACCCGTGCCGCCGAAGAGTTGGGAATTTCTCGAAGAACCCTCATCAACAAGATCGCCGAGTACCAACTGGATTTGTAGCTATCACGCAACAGGCCTGTTGTGGTTTGCTTGGATCCTCATCGAACTTGTCCTATCCACACACGTAATTCGGTTGGTAACCATTGACCAGTTGCTCCTCGTTTCCTACACTTATGACCACCTCGGTAAGCAAGGAGCCTGAATATGGAAGCATTGCCGCATTGGAATCTGACGTCAATCTACCCGTCGGTCGACAGTAATGAATTCACCACGGATATTGATCATTTGAATACGTTGGTAGTGAAGACCGACGAAGTCCTACAGGATGATTTGGGTAGAGCACAGGATTTTTCGTCATGGTTGGATGCGTTGTTGCACGTGTATCAAGAGGCTTTGGATACTTCTGAAACCCTGTATGCCTATGCAAGTGCACTCTTGACCGTTGATACCAATGATGAGAAGGCGATGCGTGCCTTGAATTTGGTGGAAGAGGCTTCTCTGGCGATCAAAGCGGTACATGTTAGGGTGATCAACATTCTGGCCGCCAACCGGGAACATGTGAAGGCTGCGATCGCAACCGATGCCCGTATCGCACCATTGCACTTCGTATTGGAGGAGTTGCTTCTGGAACAGTCCCACACCATGGGTGAGGCTGAGGAAAATCTGGCTGCCGATCTGAATCGTAGCGGTACTGATGCATGGGGACGCTTGCAGGAAGCGATATCCTCCAATGTCGATGCGATATGGGATGATGCTACAGGTGAGCGCAAGACGGTGATACAACTCAGGTCCCTGGCCTTCGATTCCAACCGGGAGGTTAGGAGAAAAGCTTTCGAGAAGGAACTTGCGATATGGAAATCACATGAGGTGGCGTTCGCCTATGCGATCAATGGAGTGAAGGGGACCACCCTCACACTCGATTCACGCAGAGGCTATCGTAATCCGTTGGAACGCTCCACCATGCAGGCGAGGATTTCCCAGGAAGTGCTGGATGCGCTCATCGGAACCATCGAGACCAATCTTTCCCTGTTCAGGAGATACCTGCGGGCAAAGGCCCATGCGTTGGGTCTTTCAAAGCTCGCATTCTTTGATATATTCGCTCCTGTGGGAAAGCTGGACAAACGATATTCATACTCCGAAGCCAAAGAATTCATCATTGGGAAATTCGCCAATTTCCATCCTCCCGTGGGCGAATTCGCAAGAATGGCATTCGAGGGTGGATGGATCGACAGTGAACCCCGGTCCGGAAAGGTGGGGGGAGCCTACTGCACTTCGTTTCCACTGCGGAAAGAGACCAGGATATTGGCCAATTTCGATCACACTTTCGACGGAGTCTCCACCATAGCCCATGAATTGGGGCATGCCTACCATGATCATGTGACCAAGGATTTGCCTGCACTATTGCGCCACTATCCCATGACTTTGGCGGAAACTGCTTCGATATTCAGCCAATTCGTGGTATTCCAAGGTGCCTTGGAGATGGCCGACGGCGATGAACGGATCGCTCTTGTGGAAGGATTCCTTCAGGATGCGACCCAAACATGTGTCGATATCCTCAGTCGCTTCTACTTCGAAAAACACCTGTTCGAGGCACGTCGTGAAGGTGATGTCATGGCCAAAAGACTTTCTGCCATGATGATGGAGGCACAAAAAGCCTCCTATGGCGAGGTGTTGGATGAAGAACTCCTTCATCCTTACATGTGGGCGGTCAAGGGACACTACTACAGCAGCGACCTCTCCTTCTATAATTTCCCGTACGCGTTCGGACAGTTGTTCGGCTTGGGAGTCTATCGATTGTCCCAAACCGATCCCGACAACTTTGGGACCCGCTACGATGAGCTGTTGGCCCAGACCGGGCAGGACACCGCCGAAGCAGTTGCGGCAACCATCGGATGTGATATCGCGTCAAGCGCGTTCTGGCAAGAGAGCATTGGAGTGATAGCCACTTATGTGGATGAATTCTGCCGCCTTGTGGGCTATGAAGGAAAGTGATTATGCGAATGCAATTGGAAATCGAAAAGATGGTCTCCAAAGGCGATGCCCTGGCACGACATGAAGGGAAAACCATCTTCGTGGAGGGAGCCTTACCGGGAGAAGTCGTGTTGGCAGAAGAGACTGAACAGAAGAGTGACTTCTCTCGCGCACAAACGATTGAAGTGGTCACTCCTTCTCCCTTCAGGGTCATCCCTGCTTGCCCGCATTACGGAACCTGCGGAGGATGTGATCTGCAACATGCATCGGTTGCTTCGCAAGCATCGTTCAAGGAAACCTTTGTGAAGGAGAATCTCAAAAGAATCGGATCGGTTGATGTCGATAATACAATAAATGGAATTGCAGTACTTCCTGTGGCATATTCAGATGGTTGGGGCTATCGTACTCGGGTACGGTTCCATGTCGATCTCGCCGAAGGCCGTTGTGGATTCCTCGGTAGGAGAAGTCGTGATCTTGTCGATATCCATCACTGTCCGATCCTCTGTGACTCTTTGAATCGTTTGCTTGATGAAAAGCGACCCCTGTTGCTCAAGGCTGCCGCCATGAGGAGAGCTAACGAAGGATGGCAAAAACGCAAGCCGTTTGTGGAGGTTCCCGCATTTGCGGGTGACGAAAGGGTATCGTTGAGTGCGACCGCCGTGTCCGTGAACATCAAGGGTAAGACCCTGTGGGCGGATGCCGATGTATTCTTCCAGTCAAATCGACTGTTGCTTCCCGAAATGGTCGACTTCGTGTCCAGCCATGTTGTCGGAACGTCGGTGGTGGACCTGTATGCCGGTGTGGGAACCTTTGCCGCATTCGTGGAATCGGATCGGATGGATGTGGTGGCTGTGGAGAAGCAGAAGAAATGCTTGGAATTGGCCAGGAAGAATCTAACCTCGACCGAGTTCTTTACCCAGACCGCGGAACATTGGAGTAGGGTGAATCGCGGGCGGCAGGTCGATACGGTGATCGTGGATCCCCCACGAACAGGGTTGGAATCCACTCTTGTGGACACCATCGCTTCATGGGAGCCCCAAGCTATACTCTATGTCTCCTGTGACAGTGTAACGCTTTCCAGGGATGTGAAGCGTTTCTCCGAGCATGGGTACAAGATGAAGGCGTTGCGAGTATTCGATCTCTATCCCCAGACTTCCCATGTCGAGACTGCAGTGTTCCTGTCAAAAAGATAGGTCGCTCAGTTGAACTGTGCGAAGTAAATATTTTATTTCTTTATTATTTAACAATATAATTATCATTTATTACGTTATCATGTGTGACTGCCAATAGTGTGTTTACTCTTGTTGTCATATGGACGGGCACTCTTGTGCAAATTGTATGCAAGTAAGCGAAAATCCTATTGATTTATTTCGATAAAGTAATATATTATCGAATCAATCAAATATACTACCCTTGGGGAGAATGGACACATGAAAAAAATGACTTGGCTTTCTTTGGTTGCGATCGCCCTGCTGATCGCGTTCGTGGCAATCGGATGTTCGAAACCTGCACCTGCTGCACAAGCGCCTGCCGCACCTGCCGCTGCCGCACCCGCTGCTCCCGTTTCCGATGGCTCACAGGATCTGAAGATCAGCTACCGCTTGAATACTGCGGCTGCCGATCCGGAGAACTATTTCTCCTTCGCTGGCAATATCCGGTACATGGCTGCCGAGAAGGACCATGCGGATGAGACCACCGGGGCTTCGGCGCTCGGATCGACCCACCTGTTCAATGCATATCTCTATGATGTGGAAGGTAAGCCGACCATGTCTTCCGGACTTCGCGGCCTATTCCTTTTCGGAACGAATCCGTACTCCCAGTTCATCACCGACAATGTCACCGTTTCCAAGGCAGCCGATGGAACGATCACCATCATGTATGCCCACCGTGGAACGGCCTATCGAATCACCACCGACAAGACCGGCAAGCTCCAGTTCCCGAACGGTTCCTTTGAAAGTAGGGCCATCGGTTATATCGTTGGTGGCGGACCACAGGTGATCAGCAAGGATTTCAGTGCCGACGGTACTGCGGCAACTGTTGATTGGGCAAAGGTTTGGGACAGCAGTGTCGCCGGCGGAAAGGCTGTCGATGCCAGCTCCGACAAGAAGACCGGCAATATCGTGAAGAACATCGCCGCCGCCGATTCACAGTACTACTTCGACGGAACCCTGCAGGCTGCATTGGCCAACAACATCTTGACCATCGAAGGCTTCTTGACCGCTGTTCAGCGCTAATATCCCTGACAAGCTTTCTACCCGGTCCCCACTCTGAAGGGCCGGGTATTTCTTTGTCCATTTCGCATTCCCACATGCAGCGAAATTCCGATGAATTCCGAAGGATCCGTTACTGTTTGTCGTATACCCTTGGACTGGGTGCCTTCACCACGAAGAATTCACAGACTTCATCATGTTCATTGCGGACCTTCATGAATGTTCCATAGGGGATGTTCACAATCGTTCCTTTGCTGTGGTGGTGGGGTTCCTGCTCCCCGAGTTCCAAGGTCAAGGTCCCTCTTACCACGATCATATGTACCAGGGAATTCGCATGATGGTCCGGTACGAAATCTCCCTTTGTGAGAATCATGTGGTTGATCATCACCGGATCTTCATCAATCAATTTTTCAATATGTTTGGTATCTGCCAAGGCATAGCTGTAGGTTTTCTCTATCATCTTTTGCTCCTCGGGGTTGTGCTACGTGACTTTTTCTGACACGTTGCCAGTAATATAATATACTGTGGTAAAAAGGAAAGTCAGTAAAGGGGAACTACTGTGGAGACATCCCTCATGAAACGTATCTTGTTCATCACCACCTTCGGTATCGTGTTGTACTGGGGTCTTACGAACCATACCATCGTATGGACTTGGTTGAATCGATTCGGTTCGGTCATCGGCCCATTGATCGCCGGTGGTGCGATAGCCTTTATTCTCAATGTGCCCGTTCGAGCGCTCGAAAAACGGGTATTCAGGAAAGGGAAACCTGGTGTGAGGAGAGTGTTCTCCATTCTGCTCACGTTGCTTTTGGTGCTGATCGTGGTGGCTCTATTGCTCTTGATCGTCATACCGGAACTGGTGCAGGCGATAGAACAATTGGCGACAAGTATGCCGGGTTTCCTCGACTCGATACGGAGTTTCGGCGAATCACTTGGAGAAAAGTACCCCGATATGGGGTTCTGGCTCGATGAATTGAACATCTCATGGAGTACCTTGCGTGATGAGATCCTCGCATTCCTGAAAAGAAGTTCGACCACTTTGGTGGGATCTACAGTAGGGTTGGCTTCATCGGTGATCAGTGGAGTCGTGAATTTCATACTTGGCTTGGTGTTTTCAATCTACATGCTGGCGAGGAAGGAACAGCTGTCAAGACAGTTCAAGCGATTGTTGTTCGCGTATGTGGATGAGGAGAGGGCGAAAAAAGTGCTGCATGCGGGGCATCTGGTAAATGTTACCTTCAGCAAATTCGTGGCAGGGGCATGTACCGAAGCAGTGATCCTGGGGTTGATGTTTCTTGTCACCATGCTCATCTTCCGATTCCCTTATGCGGTGCTCGTAGCTGCTCTGGTCTCGGTATCGGCTCTCATTCCGATCGTAGGCGCCTTCATCGCCGCCATAGTGGGCATGTTGTTGATGTTGGTGGCGAATCCCATGCAGGCGGTATGGTTTTTGGTGTTGTTCCTGGTGTTGCAGCAAATCGAGGGAAATCTGATCTATCCACGTGTGGTCGGTGATTCTATCGGACTTCCCGCCCTATGGGTCCTTGCCGCGGTTATGGTGGGAGGAAATCTCTTCGGTGTGCTTGGAATGCTGGCAGGAGTACCTTTTGCCGCTGTCGTATATGTATTGCTGCGTGAAACCGTGGGACAGAGAATGAAACGAAAGAAACTAGCCGATGAACACTCCTGATCCCAAATCCATTGTCCCCACCATTCTTAGAATGATTCCTCTGGTGATATTGGCCGTAGCCATCACATGGTTCGTGGTGACCAATGGTGCTTCCGCGGTTTCAACTCTGGTGGATCGATTCAACGAGAATCCATGGTTGACCGCCTTGGCCTTCATGGGACTGTTTCTGCTGAAGTCGGTTTCATTCGGATTACCATTCGCCGTACTGTACATAGGGGTAGGCAGCATCTATCCTTTCGGATGGGCTGTAATGGTGAATCTTGTGGGGATTGCAGTGAATATGCAGGCACCCTATTTCCTCGGGCGATATGCAGGGGGTGCGTTTGTAGAACGTCTTGTCGGGCGGTTCCCCAAACTGGGAAAGCTTGAATCATTCAGCAGACATTCCTCATTGCTGTTCTCATTCATGACCAAGTTCATCGGCAAGATTCCACATGAGATCACCAACGCCTTGTTGGGTTCATTGAAGATTCCCTATGGTTCCTATATGGTCGGAGGCATACTTGGTCTGACACCCACCATGGTGGCCACAACCTTGGTGGGCAACAGCCTTGATGAACCCGGCTCCCCCTTGTTCATCATATCCTTGGTGCTGGTCATTCTGCTCACCATCACCTCTTTCATACTCTATCGAAGGTTCGAAGAGAAAAATTCCTGAGAGGAACGCTTCTCCTATGGTGGGAGACCTGCTCCAAATCGATTCCCATCTCCAACGTTTCGGACTATACTATGAAATGGTGGGTTCCATGGAGGTATGCGATGGATGTGTTGCAGGATTTGGGTATCTGGGTCTATTTCATCATTTTTTTCGGCAAAATATTCGAAGTAACCGTTGCCACACTCCGTATGGTGCTCATCAATAGGGGAGAGAGGATCAAGGGAGCGATCATCGCGTTCTTCGATATTCTCCTCTGGCTCGTCCTCACTGGTACCGTTCTGGAAGGATTCAAGGAAGATCCCCTCAGAATGGTGGTGTTCGCACTGGCCTTCGCGGTCGGCAACTATCTTGGATCGTGGTTGGAGAACAAACTGGCATTCGGTCTCAGTTCGATCCAAATCATCGTACCCGAATCCTCGAAAAGCAAACAGTTGGCGGAAGTGCTGCGTGATTCCCATTTCGCTGTTACCGTGGTGAAGGGAACTGGTCGAAACGGGAATCGGGAGCTGCTCATACTCCACCTGAAGAGGAAACGAACAGCCGAAGCCATCTCAGTGATCAACAAGGCCCATCCCGGAGCAGTCATCGCAGTGAATGACTCGAAAGGAATTCGTGGTGGCTATATCGCGAGAAAGTGAAGGTAGCTATTTCCCCACCCAAATCTCTCCAGTGAAATAGGAACCGTCTGCCCAGTCGTTATCTCTTGGAGACAATACGAATTCCACCACATCATCATGCTCTAGTTCGAGTTCAAGTTCGGTTTCCACTCCAGTGGTGTCGCTACCATCGATGGAATCAGTCCACCTCTCAATGCCATTCACATGGAGGCTGCCGGTCACTCCATCCGTACCTGCATTCGCAGTATTCTTCTTCAATACCACCTTCAACTGGACTGTACCATCAAGCGGACTTGTCCATCTTCTTGTGGGTCGATGTTCAGTAGCATCCTTTTCTCCACTGGTGATCGGTCCATTCGGAGCGACCCAGTTTGGTCCCATTGCTGTCCAGAACGTATCTCCCGCTACCCAGCTGGTACTCCCTGCGTCATAGGTGGAAAATAGTGTAAAACTTTCAAGATCGAATGGAGCGACACGATATCCATAATTCCATCCATATGTTCCTTGTATGTTGCTGAAGTCGGTATTCGAATAGGCTATCCTCACAGGATCGGTGGTTCGTGATGCGGTGAAGGTGATGAACAATTCACTCTTGTCCGTGTCGCGATAATAAGATATTTCCAAGGTATCGTCGGAGACTTCAAATTCGGCGTATCTGTCGGCTCCGACAAGGTCGGGGCGATCCCTCTGGGTTTCCATTACGAATTCGAATGAGGTCTCCGTCATGTTTGAAGTCTGGCCAGATTCGAATATATGTCCATCTTCATCCAGAAAGAGATATGTGCCCTCTGTTGTGAACACTAGAGTATCGTGTGGCGCATCATCCGGTTTCACGGTGATCTGCCAACGGGTGTCCATCAGGACGTCGGATGTTTCAATTGGTCCAATCAGCAAGTCGCAGGATGTGGAAAGGGATAGGACCCCTATGAGCATGAATAGTATGAACCTTTTCATTTGCTCCTCCTTTGAGACTTTATTCATACTACAATCCTAACATTGGATATGTGGTAGTGGAATTGTTGATGATAAAAAGTATATAAAATGTACAGCTTGACGCTTCCCATTCACCAGCTTTTCTTAAGTGGGGGAAACCTTGAAAATAGTTACACCTTTACCCAATCTTCACTTTTCGTTCAACTTGCCCATATGTACCCCTTGTATCCTTCAGCCATACAACAAAGAAGAGTCTGATGGCTCGAAGGAGAAACGAATGGTTACCAAGAAGAGAGTGTTTGTTACGATCCTGATCATCATGATGGTCGTATCGACTGTTACTGCTGGTGCGGTATATGGTCGCGGTGGTTTTGGAGGATACGGCGCCGGTGCCGTGATTGCCGATGAAGAGCTGGGAGACGATGTCACCCGTCCCATCATGCGCTGGGAAACATTGACCGAGGAAGAGTTGGCGGCATGTCCGATGTTTGGCGATGATGTCGATATCGAGGCGATCCGGGAATTCCAGGCACAGCGTGCCGCACTTCGGGATGAAGCGCAACTTGGTGCTGGATATGGTCCAAGCAGAGGGTATGCGGGCAACACACGTGGTGTGGTGCAGAATCGACAATCCTATGGACACCACATGATGGACTATAGGGGAAACGCAGCTTCGTACGGTCCCGCCAGGGCCCGCTGGTAGAGGAGTAGGCCATGACCAAGAGAATCATTGCTGTAGCTGCTGTGGTCGGTATGTTGACTTTCGCAATGGGCGCCCTAGGCGCCCAAGGAGCGGCCGAATATGTGGAGGCCCACCCCGAATTGGCCACTGTTGCCAATGATGTCGAATCGGTCGTGGCCTCTGATGAGGAAGGTATCCTGTGGATGCGTGAAGAGGAGAAGCTCGCCCGGGACGTGTATCTCGCGCTCTATGAGCAATGGGGGATCAGGACCTTTGCGAATATCGCGAGAAGTGAACAACGTCATATGGATGCAGTGGCATACCTCATGCAATCCAAAGGAATCGAAGATCCTGTGATAGGAACCACACCCGGTGAATTCTTGAACGATGAATTGCAGGCCTTGTATGACCAATTGGTGGAGCAAGGGATCTCATCACCACTCGAGGCTCTGACCGTGGGTGCAATAATCGAAGATCTGGATATCTATGATTTGCAAAGATTTATCGATAGTACAAATGATCCCGATACCGTGCGTGTCTATACCGCATTGCTGAGGGGTTCGGAGAACCACATGAGATCGTTCGCAGGACTTCTGGAACGTTTTGGCGGTTCCTATGAAGCCCGATACATCTCATCTGATGAATTGGATGCGATAATGGGAAGATGATTCGAATCATCGCTTGAATAGGGTGTGGTTGCTGAAGAGAAAAAATCAGTACCACACCCTTTATTATTATATTGACAATAGTGTGTGACATACAGTATAGTGTGACCATGAAGCAAGAAGATGCGAACGGATTTGGCAAGATATTCGAAAATCTGAGCTTGGAGTTGCGTCGGGGAACAGTGGTCTTGAGTGTGCTCAGCCAATTGCAGACACCCCAATACGGATATTCCCTGGTGGAACAGCTGCGCGATAGAGGGATTCCTGTGGAAGCGGGTACCCTCTATCCCTTGCTCAGACGAATGGAATCACAAGGATTGCTGGAGAGTACTTGGGAAACCGATGGATCCAAACCAAGGAAGTACTATGGGCTCACCGGAGCTGGCTTGAGGATGCTCAAGCTGCTCTCACAGGAATGGCAATCGGTGACCAAAGCGATGATCGGCTTGTTGAAGGAGGAGTAGTCCCATGGCACATGATGATGTACAGATGCTTGAACGGTATGTATACGCGGTCACCAAACGCTTGCCCCATAACCAAAGGGAGGATATCGCCCAAGAGTTGCGGGGATTGATCGGTGAGATGGCCGAATCGACAGGAGACATAGAAACGGTACTCCGTGAACTGGGTGACCCGGCACTCTTGGCCGACACCTATCGGGGCGAGGCCCGCTATTTGATAGGCCCAAGATATTACGATTTCTATATCATGGTGCTCAAGATTGTAGGATTCGCGGTAACACTGGGGATTGCAATCGCGTTGGGTATCGGATTTTTCTTCAACACTCCCCAAAGTGTGGGACAGATGTTCGGCCGGCTGTTGGAAACCCTCTTTGGAGCCTACGCGGGAGCATTCACATGGATCACCATCATGTTCTGGGGCATCGAACGCTATAGAAGCAGCAAAGGAATCGACGAACCGTTGGAGTCGTGGCGTCTGGACGATCTTCCCGAAGTCCCGCAAAGGTCGGCGATCATTCCCAGAACAGAACCGATTGTATCTTTGGTGTTTCTTGTGATCTTCTTCGCAGTACTGAATTCGACTCCTTGGTTGTTGCGGATCTTGGATTGGAGGGATTCCGTTTACATTATCAACCCTTTCATTCCCGAGGTGTTCAAGAAGATGCTCCCGTTGTTCAACCTTACCATCGTGATCGCGATGGGCATCGAATTCGCAAAATTATACACTGGAGTGCAGTCCAAGCGATTGGCGGTGCTCACCATAGGGTTGAAATTGGTATCATTGGCAATTTCCCTCTATATCGTGGCCGGGTCGGGAATCTGGAATCCTTCCTTCGTGCAGGATCTTGCCTACATGCTCCAAAAGGAACCGAACGAGATACCGTTCCTTGGCAGGTTCTGGGAGTTCTTTCCCTCCTTCCTCGTAATAGTCATGGTATTGGGCTACGTGGTTGAGACCATCGAAACAGTGTGGAGGACTTGGCGGTTGAAATTACCGAAAGATGCAACTTGATGGAGTAAATTTGATCTAGGTCAAGGAAACTATCTCCAAAGGGGAGTACAACAGGGCATATCCCAAGTAAGGAGGTGCCCTATGAAGCACATAACTTATCAACTGGAAACCCTGACATGCCCGAGTTGCATGGCGAAGATCGATGGAATGTTGAAGAAGACCGATGGAGTGGTCTCTTCGCAAGTACTTTTCAATTCATCGCGGGTGAAAGTGGAGTTGGACGACTCGATCACCGATTCATCCAAAGTGAGATCCCGTATCGAAGCGCTCGGGTATGCGGTGCTTGGAGAGAAGTGACATGTCCAAGAATTTTGTCCTGATTGTTGCGACGACGCTTGTCGTCGCATCATTTGTTCTGCACAGATTGTTCGGCACTACAGCAGCCACTATCGGGATTATGCTCACCAGCACCGTGGTGGCAGGGTACCCTGTGGTGAAGAAGGCCCTTGGCGGTTTGCGTTTCGGCATAGTGGGGATTGAGGTCCTTGTGAGCATAGCTACGATCGGAGCACTTGTCATCGGTGAGTATTGGGAAGCCGCGGCCGTCACCTATCTGTTCATGTTTGGGGGGTATCTTGAAACGAGAACCTTGGAGAAAACCCGCTCATCGATTCGTTCACTACTTGATCTGGCTCCTGAAACCGCGCGTGTGAGATATGGTGATTCGGAACGAACCGTCTCTCCGGGAGAAGTCAATCAAGGTAACTTGGTGATTGTGAAACCAGGTGAGAGGATCGCAATCGATGGAGCGGTGATCGACGGGCTTGCGTATGTGAATCAGGCGAATGTGACGGGAGAATCGATACCTGTGGAAGCCAGCAGCGGTAGTGAAGTGTATGCGGGAACCGTTGTGGAATCGGGATACCTTGTGATAAGGGCCGATAAGGTGGGCGACCAAACCACCTTCGCCAGGATACTCGAGCTTGTGGAAGAGGCTCAGGATGCCAAGGCGAAAACCCAGAAGTTTCTTGAGAAGTTTTCCCGTTACTATACCCCCGGCGTCATGGTGCTTTCGTTAGGACTGTACCTGATTACAGGTGACATTCGGCTTTCCTTGACCCTTTTGGTGATTGCGTGTCCCGGTGCTTTGGTGATCAGCGCTCCTGTTTCGATAGTTGCGGGAATTGGAAATGGGGCCAAGAGGGGAATACTCGTAAAAGGTGGGGATGTGATGGAGAGGTTGGGGACGATTCGTGCCATTGCCTTCGACAAGACGGGAACGCTCACCGAAGGCAAGCCATCTGTCGTTGAATTCACAGTTCTCCATGGATCCGAACATGATGTGTTGCGTATTGCGGCAAGTGGCGAAACGTATGCGGAACATCCGATCGCACGGGCGATACTCGACTATAGTCGGAACCACATTGAGGTAATTCCTCAAATTCCCGAATCCTCACGTCCAATCCCCGGCAAGGGAGTGGTGTTCACGTTG
>Ga0334898_1001674_pt1 | contig 23369 bp, 22 predicted proteins | sample GraSluR3_MG_10_FD_207228 | JGI IMG/M metagenome (GOLD analysis project Ga0334898, IMG submission 207228) | Sludge microbial communities from methane-producing bioreactor in Wageningen University, Netherlands - Granular Sludge_3_08-R3 | ecosystem: Engineered > Bioreactor > Anaerobic >... | reverse complement strand
ACAGGAGAGGGGCGCTTATCGTTGTACTTACCATTCCGGTCGCTTTGCTTACCAGCGTTATTTTTCTGAATATGATTGGCCAGACCATCAATATCATGACACTTGGCGGACTGGCACTGTCAGTAGGTATTTTGGTGGATGAAGCTACGGTTACCATTGAAAATATTCATCGCCACATGGAGATGGGCAAAGCCAAAGCAAAAGCCATCCTGGACGGTTGTAAGGAAATTGTCACCCCGAAGCTGCTTATTCTTTTCAGTATTCTGGCTGTATTTGTCCCGGCTCTGTTTATGTCGGGCGTGCCGCGGGGAATGTTCCTTCCCATGTCGCTGGCAGTGGGTTTTGCCATGATTGCCTCCTTTACGCTTTCAATGACATTTGTTCCGGTAATGGCTGTGTGGATTATGAAGCACCTGAAACATGAAGAGGATGAAAAAAGCAGGTTCGGGCGTTTCAAAACCCGGTATCTCGGATTTATCCGGCGCCTTTCCGGTAAAAGTCGGTTGAGCCTCGCTGTCTATTTTATTCTGGCTCTCGGGCTTGTTTCAATTGGTTTTTATTCCATCGGGCTCGATATTTTTCCGAAAGTAGATGCCGGACAAACGCAGGTAAGGCTGCGCATGGCTACCGGTACCCGTGTGGAGCGAACTGAGGAAGCCACAAAAGAATTGCTGAATATTGCCGAAGAAATTGTGGGAGAAGGAAATGTCGAAATCAGCTCGGCATTTATCGGAACCCAGCCGTCCAGTTTCCCGGTGAATCTTATTCACCTGTGGACAAGCGGCCCGCATGAAGCGGCAATCCGGATAAACCTGAGTAAAGATGCTCATTATTCTATTGAAAAATTTAAGGAAGAAATGCGGGTCCGGTTTAAAGAACGTTTTCCGAATGCCCGGCTTTCCTTCGAACCGGGCGATTTGGTGGACCAGGTGATGAATCTCGGTTCCACGAATCCCATCGAAGTGGCAGTTTTGGGAAGAAACCTGGAATCGTCGCTTTCCGTTGCCGAACGGCTGAAAGACGACCTGGAGGCGATTCCGTTTTTCCGCGATGTACAAATTACGACGCCTTTGGATTATCCGGCGTTGAAAATTAACATCGACCGCGTAAAGGCCGGGCAATTGGGGCTTTCGGTCGATAATATCGCCCGTTCGATGGTGGCGGCCACTTCTTCGAGCCGGTTCACCCAGCCCAACTACTGGCGCGATCCGGTATCGGGAGTAGCTTACCAGGTGCAGGTGGAATATCCGCAACACCAGGTGAGCAAACCGGCAGATATCGAAATGATTCCTGTGGATAACCGGGTTGACCGGAAAGTTTACCTGCGGGACGTGGCGAATTGGAGCCGGATTGAGACGCCTGCCGAATACGACCGGTTCAACATGCAGCGGTTTATTACACTTACCGCCAATATTCACGACAAGGATTTGGGTGCTGCGGTTAAAGAGCTCGACAAAACCATTGCAGGGTTGGGTGAGCTTCCTGAAGGCGTCGGCGTGTTGCAACGGGGACAGGTGGATCTGCTGAATCAAACAACCGGCGAGCTTCAACTGGGCTTGCTCATTGCCGTTATCGTTATTTTCCTGATGCTGGCCGCCAGTTTCCAGTCGTTTAAAATTTCGCTGGCAACCATTTCTATACTGCCCGCGGTAGTGGCTGGTTCGCTGGTGCTTTTGCTTGTAACCGGGCACTCGCTGAACATTCAGTCGTACATGGGTGCTATTATGGCTGTCGGTGTGGCAGTGGCCAACTCCATTTTGTATGTGACCAATGCCGAAGACCTTCGGAAACAGGGCGACAAACAACCGTTTTTCAGCGCTTCTGCCAACCGGGTGCGGCCCATTTTGATGACCAGCTTTGCCATGATTGCCGGGATGACCCCGATGGCTTTGGGACTGGGCGAGGGCGGCGACCAGATTGCCCCGCTCGGCGTGGCGGTAATCGGCGGATTGCTTTTTTCCATGGTCAGTACCCTGGTTTTCCTTCCGCTGATTTACAGGGCACTGGTTGGAAAACATGCGTTCGAAAGTGTTTCGCTCAACCCAAACGACAGTCACAGTAAATATTTTGAAAAAAATTAAAATCAGATAAAATGAAACGAATATTTTTTATACCTGCAATAGCTGTTTTGCTGTTTACCGCTTCCTGTGCAACGGAAGCAAAAAATGAAACGCGGGAATCAAAAGGAGAAGCACAAAAAGCAGAGGACGTAAAGAATGCCTTTATCCTGGAAAAACAGGAAGTAGGTTTGAACCTGAATCTGCCGGCGGAACTACTGGCCTATGAAAGGGCGGAAATTCATGCAAAAGTGGATGGATATGTGCAATCTGTTTTGGCCGATATCGGAGATTTGGTGAAAAAAGGACAGGTACTTGCCCGGCTCGATGCGCCCGAAATGGCGGCGCAATATGCTGAAGTTTCTGCAAAATACAATGAAGCACAGACGCGATTATTAGCCAGTCAGGACAATTATGAGCGTATTCGACGGGCGGCGCAACAGCAGGGAGTGGTCGCCGAAGCGGAAGTGATAAATGCCAAAAACCGTATGCTGGGCGACAGTGCAGCGCTGCTTTCGGCAAAATCGACTATGGAGGCTTATGGGCAATTACAGGAATACCTGACTATCCGCGCTCCGTTCAACGGATTGGTTACCGCCCGGTTTGTAGATCAGGGCGATTTTACAGGCAATGCCGTGAAATCCACCTTGTTTACAGTGGAAAATCCCCGGAAACTCAGGCTCCGGGTTCATGTTCCCGAATCGTATGTCAGCAGTATTCCCACCGAAGGAAATCTCTCGTTTACGGTGGATGCCGCGCTGAATAAAACTTTTTCGGCCAGCCTGGCACGTAAGTCGGGGGCGATTAGCCGCGACACCCGTACCGAACTGTGGGAATATGAATTCGATAACCAAAGCGGGGAACTCAAACCCGGGATGTACACGATGGCCGAACTGCGACTGAACAGAACAAACAATTCTTTTGTTGTTCCATTACCGGCAGTGGTCACTTCGATGGAAAAAAAGTTTGTGGTGAGAATTAAAAACGGTGAAACAGAATGGGTGGATGTGCGTGAAGGAATCAGCATGGAAAACGGAAAAGAAGTGTTCGGCGATTTGCAGGAAGGAGATACATTGCTGGTACGGGGAACCGACGAAATTAAACCCGGTACGAAGGTGAAAATTAAACTGGAATAACCATGAATAAAAAGAACAGGCTTTTTCGCTCGGGGACAGTCCGGTCATTTGTAATTATCCGGCTGATTGTCGGGCTGGTATTTCTCTCCGAAGGCATTCAGAAATTTCTCTACCCTGAAATTGTGGGGGTAGGGCGTTTTGAAAAGATCGGTTTTGAAAACGCAGAGTTTCTGGCTTATTTCGTGGCAAGTTTTGAAGTGGTTTGCGGGGCGCTGGTTCTAATCGGGCTGCTGACGAGGCTCGCAGCCATTCCGTTGTTGACGATTATGGCCACCGCAATTGTTACCACAAAAATCCCCATTTTGCTAAACGAAGGATTCTGGTTTATGGCTCATGCCGCCCGCACCGATTTTGCCATGGCTATGCTGCTGATTTTTCTGCTGATTTACGGCGCAGGGAAGTGGTCTTTTGATAATTCATTAAGATAGTGAATTTTAAGCGTATTGATAATTTAAACTTTTAGTCGCCTCAACCTTTCTACATAAATCTCAAAATCCTCTTCGCCAAATAGTACGAACCGAATGTGTTTTACAAATTTCAAGTCGGGAATCGCTTCAAGTACGGTTTGCAGTGTAATATCGGTTGCAGCTTCAAACGGAAAGCCGAAAATGCCGGTGGAAATGGCCGGGAATGCCACCGAATCGATTTGTTTTTTGTCGGCCAGTCGCAGGGCATTCCGGTAGCAGTCGGCCAGCAGCAGGTTTTCGGGTTTGTCTTTTCCGTACACCGGGCCCAGACAATGGATGACATATTTATTGGGAAGGTTGTGTGCGTTTGTAATAACAGCCTCTCCGGGGGCGATTGGCCCCAGGGGTTGGCACTCCTTAGCCAGGCCGGGCCCGGCTGCCCGGTGAATTGCTCCAGCCACTCCGCCTCCCGGCATTAACTGTGCATTTGCCGCGTTTACAATGGCCGTTATGTCGGGTTGACTGGTAATGTCACCATGAACGGCCTCCAATACAACTTCTCCTACCTGTTTTTTCATGGTGTTCATTTTTAAAGTTTTACAAAAAATTACCCGCTCAAAGATAACAAACTAAGTGGGAATGTTCAAGTTTTATTCAATGTATAGATACCGTTGTTTTGTCAGGAAAACAGTTTTGCTGCATTGGATGCACTACTTCAACCAATTGATGAATTTTCCGTTATTTTTTGGACAGATAAATCATGACTAAAAGGTTATATTGAGTTAAACAGGGAATTAAACAGATATAATTTTAAAATAAGTCTATCGTTTTTTTAAGGCAGGAATTTATTTTTCTATTTATTCAATAAATCTCTTGAATAATTGATTAATTCATTTACCTTTGCCCTGAACAAAACAATTCACCATGAAAGGCAGAGAATTTAAAGATGCCATATACGACGGGCTTTCCAAGCTGATGAAAGCCATTGCCAGTCCGGCACGGCTCGAAATCATCGAGATGCTTTCGCAGGGCGAAAAAAGCGTGGAAGGAGTTGTAGAAACAACCAACCTCACGTTTGCCAACGCGTCGCAGCACCTTCAGGTTTTGAAAAACAACAATATTGTAAAATCGCGAAAGGAGGGGCATTACGTTTATTATTCCCTTGTTAACGATGAGTTTCCGGCGCTTTATCAGCACATCACCAAATATGCCGTCAGCGAAATTGCCGAACTGGAAAAAACACTCAACCGGCAACGTGAAGACAACAATGCCCTGAATTCAGTGACCCTCGATGAACTGGAGTCGATGATAAAAGACAAAAATGTGTTGGTGATGGACGTCCGTCCGCCGGCTGAATACGAACTGGGGCATATTACCGGGGCCATTTCGGTACCGATGAACGATTTATTGTGTTGTTTGAAAGATTTTTCAAAAAAGAAGGAAATCATCGCCTATTGCCGCGGGCCGTTTTGTGTTTTGGCCGATGAAGCCGTGAAAATTCTTTCTGAAAACGGGTACAAAGTCCGTCGCCTCGACGAAGGGTATCCGGAATGGAAAGTTAAGCATTTGCAGAAAATTAAACTTTAAAAAGATTCACGATGACGGGGAAATTGGTTTTTTCGCTCCTATTAATTCTATTTTTCAGTGTTACGTCTCTAAAAAACGGTTTTGCCCGGGACAAGGTAAACTTCGGTTTCTGGACACAAGCCTGGTACCAGCATGTTGAAAACGGGAAAGGCGACAGCCACCTCAACGATTTTATGCTTCGTCGTGCATATTTTGCGGTAAGCGGACAACCCCAGGAATATTTAGGCTTTTTCTCCCACATTGCCGTCGATCGCCTGGGACAGGACGGCCTGGACAACCCTTCGATGGGGCTTGGCACAGGCCTGACGTTCCGCGACCTGTGGATGACCCTCGAACTGGATGAAGCGTTCAAAATTCAGACAGGGCGGATGTATGTTCCGCTAACCCGAAATTACGGCACCACTTCTACAAAAGCGCTGCTTACTACCGACTTGTCATTTATGCAGGGCGGCATCCGTGGCGGGATATTTTATACCAGTAAAGTAGGCCGCGATGATGGTGTCACCTTCTGGGGAAATCCTTTGGACGGGAAGCTGCAATACCGGTTTATGGTTTCGGAAGGAATGGAAGGGGAAGGTAACCCCGAAGACAACCTCCGGTACGTAGGACGTTTGGTTGTCAATCTGCTGGAACCGGAAACAGGCTGGTTCAACCAGGGCACTTACCTGGGGCAGAAAAAAGTGTTCAGCCTCGGGGCCGCTTTCGACTCACAAAACAACCTGACGTTGAATAACGAGCCGGGACAAGACAATTTTATTTGGACTGTGGATGTGTTTTTTGATCATCCCGTTGCAAACGGAGCAATAACAGCAGAAAGCGCTTACATCAACATTAAAAACAGCACCCAGGCAAACGGTTTTGCACAACTCGCCCCTTCCGACGCCGCCGGGCTGTTTTACATCCAGGCAGGCTATTATTTCAGCAATCCGGTTGCTGTGGGGAATGTCCAACCCTACTTCAGGTACGAAACGGTTTCGGTGGAACAGGAGACGGATACCCGCTTTTTGAGCGGCGGGCTCAATTATTATATCAAAGGGCACAATGTAAAAGCAAGTTTGGATTATACGGTGATTGACTATCCGGCGGCAGATTCCCAGGGAATTTTTACCCTGCAACTGGCCGTGGGTATTTAATTTCTGAAAAATATGGAAAAACAAATATATCTTGATTATAACGCCACCACGCCCATCGCCCCGGAAGTGGCAGAAGAGATGTGGCCTTATATCCAGACCCACTTTGGAAATCCTTCCAGCGGTTATGCCATGGGAAGGCACAACAAGGAAGCCATTGAAAAGGCTCGGATGCAGGTGGCAAACCTTATTGGCGCTTTGCCCGGAGAGATTATTTTTACCGGCGGCGGCACTGAATCGAACAACCACGCCATTCGCGGGGCCGTTTTTGTCAATCAGCAAAAGGGCAAACATATTATCACATCGCGGGTGGAACATCCGGCAGTGAAAGAGGTTTGCAAATCCCTTGAAAAACAGGGTTTTGAAATCACCTGGCTCCCGGTGGATGCCTTCGAAAAAGTAAACCCGAAAGATGTTGAAAAAGCAATCGGGCCCAATACGGTGCTGGTTACCATTATGCACGCCAACAACGAAGTGGGCACCATTCAGCCTGTAAAAGAAATTGGGGAGATTGTCAAAAAACATGGTGTGCTTTTTCATACCGATGCCGCCCAATCGGTTGGCAAAATTGAAAGCGATATCCATGAAATGAGTGTTGATTTTCTTTCAATTGCCGGGCATAAATTGTATGCGCCAAAAGGAATCGGCGCTCTGTATATTCGGAATGGAGTAAAACCGGAAAACCTGATTTTCGGTGCCGGGCAAGAACGCGGATTGCGCCCCGGTACAGAAAATGTACCGTATATCGTCGCGTTGGGAAAAGCCTGTGAAATGGCAGGACAAAGCCTGGAAACAAATGGCCGGCATCTGTTTAGTTTGCGACAGCATTTGCTTGAGGGATTAAAGAAAAAATGTAAAACACCCATTTTACTCCATAGCGATTTGAATAATTGCCTGCCCAACACGCTGAGCATTGCCTTTGAAAATGTGGATGCCCACACACTTGCTTCACTGGTGAGTAAGCAAGTTTTGTTTTCAACCGGTTCAGCCTGCCATGCCGACTCGGTGGAAATTTCGCCGGTTCTGAAAGCAATGCAGGTCAATCCGCGGATTGCGGCCGCCACCGTACGAATTTCACCAGGAAAATATACAACTGAAGAAGAAATCAATCAGGCTGTGGAAATCATTTCGGAAACCGTAAATAAAATAGTATAAATCAATTTTTATGAAAAAAGCAATCTTTTTGTTAACTGTAATTTTACTGTTTCTTTCGAACAGTATTTCGGCACAGGAACAATTTAATCCTCAGCCACAGAAGCAGAAACATTCACCCACTTCCATCGGTATGGTCATTTATTCCAATGATGTGGAAACCACCTGGAATGCTTTCCGGCTGGCCAACCACGCTGTAAATCAGGGCGACACAGTTCATGTTTTCCTGCTAGGGAAAGGAGTTGAAGTCGATAACCTGGTAAATGAAAACGAGGATTTAAAAGAGCAAGTGGATGCTTTCCTTGAAAAAGGCGGAGAAATTCAGGGTTGCGGGACTTGCTTGCAAAGCCGGAACATGGAGGGATCCCAGATCTGCACTTTTTCATCGATGGCCGATTTATATGCAGTGATTCGACAAAACAAAATCGTATTAACTTTTTAAAATTTAACAGATATGCAGAAAATTTTGATTTTAATAAACGACGGACCTTACGGAACCGAAAAGGCTTACAACGGGTTAAGGTTGGCCAACCAGTTAAAGAAAGCCCACGAAGAGGTGGAAGTAAGAATTTTCCTAATGGCGGATGCAGCCTCGTGTGCGGTGTCAGGACAAACAACGCCAAATGGGTATTACAATATAGAAAGGATGATGAAATACTCTATTAACAAAGGCACCAAAGTAAAAATCTGCGGCTCGTGCGCCGATGCCCGAGGCCTGAAAAACGTGCAGCTTATCGAAGGTGCAGAAATCGGCACCATGGCTGAACTCACACAATGGGTAGTTGACAGTGATAAAGTGATAACATTTTAATAGCCGCGTTTATTAAAAAGAATATACCCGAAATTCAGCGTCAGGTAAAGGTCGGTATTGGGTTTTTCGTAATAGTTGAGCGAGAGACTTAAAGGCCCGATACCTGTATGGTAAACCAGCGCCGCCATCCCCTGCAGATAGTAGTTGGAAAAATATTCGGAGTTTTGAAAAGCCGTTAAATCTTCGTTGGGCAACTCCTCTTTTACCGGAACAAAACCATGTCCTTCCACCCTTAAATGGAGCGAAGGATTAAAGTGGTAAAGCAGTTTTAAACCCCCTGCAAGGTAATTGTTCGCATGAAAATTTTCGATAAACAACGAGCGGCTGTGTGGCGTAGGGTTATAACCCGGCGAAGTTAGCATGGTGGAACGGTAATTTTTAAACAGTTTTTTATTGCTGTAAACACCTTCCAACTGAGTTCCCAGTGTAAAATTTCTGAACAGGTTGTAATACCGGCTAGATTGTGCCTGAAGAATAAAATAGTCGTGATGCCGGTTTGTTTTTAGTGTTGTCGTTGAGGTGCTTCCGGGTTTGTTTGTTTCCCTTCCGGCAATGTATTTAAAAGTGAGCGCGTTAAATTCTCCTTCGGTGGCAAATTGTTTGAAATTTAGCGAATTGTACTCGATACAAGCCTGACCCACAAACGCATTAAAAGTTGTTTCGTCCGGTGTATCCTCTTTTTTGAAAATATCGGTTTGATAGTATTCGTCAGTTGAATTGGCAAATGCCGCCCCGGTACACAATTTGGAATGGAGCCCAAGCGGAATGCCGGCTTCGAAACGCAGGTTGTACTCGTCCTGGATAATGTACGGAGGGCGAACGTCTTCAAAAAACAGTTCGGAACTGGAAGAGAAAAAATCCCACCTGTTAAATGTAGAATACCCCGCAAGATAAAAGGGGAGAGATGTAGGAAAATCGATTTTTCCTCCCAACTTGAACGAGCTGTAAAACCTTCCGAAATAAATATTTGAACTTAACGTGTAGGCCCGGCCCTGGTAGGTGCGGTAATCGAAACTTACAAACCCCTGATTTATAGGTTTTGTAGAAATATTTCCACCTATATTTATCCGCATCTTTTTTTCCGGTTCCACCTTTAGGTGTAAATCATAATACCCTGTTTTATTATTGTAGTAGGCAATTGGCCGGATTGATTTCAGGTGTTCATCGGCAATCAGTTTGAAATATTCTTTTTTCAACTCGCCTAACGACACAATGTTGTACCGGTGTTTTATCGACTGAATGATAAACTTTCGCTGCATGGGGTCTTCAACTCCTTCTACCTGAATATTTTGAAAGTAGAGTTCTGGTTTTTTTGCATTAAATTCATTTCTTTTTTCGTTCACAAAATTCAAACTCTTCCTTCGTTCAATACGTGTTTTAATACTGTCGATGAACTGTTCGGCGGTCTTACGTCCTTCGGCCGCAATAAAATCGTATTTCTGAAAATCGAGCAGATTTACATTCTGCAGTTTGGTTTCCATAAAAATACCTTTTTCTGCAGGAATTTCATAATTCGTAGGGCGCATAACCAGGTTGGTGACCTGCGTCATCAGGTTGTCTGTTCCGGGAGTTTTGGTATCGTCGGCCACCTTATGTCCGATAATGATATCCGGGTTATAAATTTCTTCCATCAGGTCTTGCGGAAAATTATTTACAATACCGCCGTCGAAAAGCAGTCTTCCGTCGATCGTGATGGCTTTAAAATAGAGCGGAAAAGTCATGGAAGCCCTTATTGCTTCTCCCAAATCCCCTTTTCGCAAAACTACCGGCTGATTGGTATGTACATCGGTAGCCACACAGAAAAACGGTACCATCAGGCTGTCGAAGTTATTTTTACAGGCTGTATTGGTTGCAGCAAGTAATTCCATAAATGCAAAGTCCATTTGTTTTTCGGGGATGATATTCGTCGGTGGCAGCACGGTAAGTTTTTCTTCTATCCGGGCAAGCCTGAGTTCCAGCCAGGAGGGATCGGGTTCGGGGCGGGAAAAAAAATACCTGTACTCTTTTTGAATACGCCCCGTTGACCAGAAATAAAAATCGTCGGAGCGGAAAAGTTCCTCCATTTCATCCGGCGAATAACCTGCTGCATACAGCCCGCCAACAATGGCGCCAATGGAAGTTCCGGCAATGTAGTCAATCGGAATGCCGTTTTCTTCCAGCGTGCGGATTACCTCGATATGGGCAATTCCTTTTGCTCCGCCACCGCTTAAAACCAGACCAACCGACTGCGACTGACTTTCGCAGACAAAAAGCAGTATAAACAACAAACTTAAAAGACTTTTATTCATGGCTTGAATGATACATTCTGAACGGTACCAAATTTACAAAATTTGGCTGTCTTTCAGTTTCCGAATGGGAATAAAGATGAATTATTTCGGTGAAAAGGCGAAAAATGGTTGCGAATGAAGATGCAGCTGTTTTTTAACCCGCCTCCACCTTTTTCCCGAGGCTTTGAAAACCTTCTCCCAGAATTTCGCGTGCATCCATAACGGTTATAAACGCATCCGGATCCACCTTGCCAATAAACTCCTGCAATATAGCTACCTCTCTTCGGCTGACCACAGTATAAATGATCTGTTTTTCTTCGCCGGTGAACATTCCTTCACCCCGCAGGTAAGTCCCTCCACGTTCCAAATCAACAAGAATTTTGTTTTTAATCTCCTGGTGCTTTTTCGAAACTATCAGTAATGCTTTATTGTAGTCGGCTCCTTCCAGAATCATGTCGATGGCGCGGCCGGTGATGTAAATCACCACCCATGAATACAGCGGAATATGCCAGTCTTTGAACGCAATAAGTCCCGTGAGTACAATTACCGAATCCACATAAATCATCAGCTTGCCCAACTGGAGTTTGGTGTATTTGGCGATAATCATCGCAATAATGTCGGAACCGCCGGAAGTGGCCCTCGACTTAAATATCAGGCCCAGTCCGATACCAATTAAAACCCCGGCAAAAACACTCGAAAGGAGGACATCGTGTACCAACGGTGCATCGCCAACCGGTCGAAGGTATGTTATTCCATCAATAAATAAGGAAGTAAGCACAAATCCGATGATGGTTTTAATGCCAAACCGCGGCCCAAGAATTTTAATTCCGGCAATGGTGAGTGGAATGTTCAGGACAAGGCCAAACAAACCAATAGGAATGCCGTCGGGCCAGAAAGAAAACATACCGGCAGTAAGGTAATGCACCACAATGGCAATGCCGTAAACCCCGCCGGGCACAATTTTGTGCGGCGTTACAAAATAAACAAAACCGGCTGCCAGAATAAATGAGCCCACCAGAATAAGCGTGTAGTCAATAAACCACTGTTTACTGAACATTTTTTGTTTGGAAAGAAAGGCCATAACGTACTTTTATGCGGTTTTTAAATTCTTTTTAAACGTTGTTTTTTTGCAGGGCTAAAAATAATATAAACCACAATTTAAATCGCTGAAAGTTGTCAGGAATCCATAACTTTTAAAAAAGAAACAACGCTAAAATCTTTCCTAAAGATTAATCTTTGGCTCTTTTGTTCGTTTCATAGGAAAAGACCCGACAAACCGCCGAACAAACCCTATTTTTGTAGAAAATTCTTTATATGACATTCAAAGAACGCTGGAATAATTTTCCATTTCAACCCGGGAAAATACCATTCTTTTACGGATGGATTATTCTGATTGCCTCGACGGTTGGCGTTCTGGCCAGCGCGCCGGGCCAGACAATGGGCGTTTCAACTTTTACCGACTATTTAATCAGGCACATTCATATCAGTCGCGACCAAATTAGCAGTGCATATATGATTGGTACCGTCGGTAGTTCATTTTTACTTACATGGGCCGGAAAACAATACGACAAATACGGTGCACGCTGGACCGCCATTGCAGCCGCGCTGCTGCTTGCCTTTGTTTTGCTGCTGTTAAGTCAGGCCGACCATGTGGTGCAATTGTTTGTGAAGGACCATGAATCGGCGGCTTACACCGGTTTTGCCATCGCTGTAATGGTTTTCCTCTTTTTTCTGCTTCGTTTTTCCGGGCAAGGTGTGTTAACCATGGTTTCGCGCAACATGCTTATGAAATGGTTTATCGCAAAGCGTGGTTTCGCCAACGGAATTGCTTCGGTGTTAATTACGCTTGGTTTCTCCATAGCGCCACTTACATTCGACTGGTTAATCCAGGGAACGTCCTGGCGATATGCCTGGATAATTATGGCGCTGGGAATCGGCATTGTTTTTATGGTGTTTGCTTTTCTGTTTTTCCGCGACAACCCCGAAGATGTGGGAATGGTTTCCGACGGCGAAAAACACCGGCACCGTGAACACAATGTAACCATAAAGCCATTTAAACAGTTTACGCTGGCCGAGGCCAGAAAAACGCAGCCTTTTTGGCTCTACGCACTGCCTCTGGCATTTTATGCCCTGTATATTACCGGTTTTTCCTTTCACCTGATTTCCATTTTCGACCAGGCCGGGCTGGATCGTGAAAAAGCACTGGCTGTTTTTATCCCCATTTCATTTATGTCGGTTGGGCTTTCATTTTTTGGCGGCTGGATTAGCGACCGGATAAAACTGAAATACCTGTTGTATATTTTTCTAACCGGCGAACTGATTGCACTTTATTCGCTGGCAAAAATGAACCACGGGATTTACTACTATGGTTTTATTGTGGGGCACGGAATGGCCAACGGATTGTACAACGTATTGATGACGGTTACCTGGCCGCGCTTTTACGGGCGGCAAAACCTGGGGCGAATTTCCGGTTTTGTGATGTCGCTCATCGTATTTTTCAGTGCCATCGGGCCGATGCTGTTTAGTTTTTCCTTAACACGGCTTGGAAGCTATAGTTATGCCAGTTTTGGTCTGGCATTTTTTATTCTGTTGTTGCTTATTTTGAGCTTCAAAGGCAATAATCCGCAGGATAAATTCGAATTTGAGGAATCAAATGATTAGCTTTGGTCCATCGACGAATTGAACGAACGGAAAGGTTCGTTTTAAAACCTAATAAAAAAGAATATGAAAAAGTCAGTAATGTTTTACCTTTTTCTGGCTGCTCTGTTTTTGAGTGCTTGCCAGTCCAAATTTCAACCCGGCGAGTGGGTTGCTGTTTTCGATGGCGAAACCCTGAACGGCTGGAAAAAATCTGCTGAAAATCCTGAAAGTTTTACTGTTGAAGACGGTGCCATTAAGTGTTCCGGCGAACGGGCCCATCTTTTTTACGAAGGTGATTTTAAAAATTTTGAGTTCGAAACCGAAGTGAAAACACAGGAAAAATCCAACTCCGGGATTTTTATTCACACCAGCTATCAGGCTGAAGGCTGGCCGCAAAAAGGGTACGAAATTCAGGTGAACAATTCGTTCCGCGGAAATGAGAATAATCCGGAACGAAGAAAAACCGGCAGCGTATATAACATTCGAAATGTCTATTTTCCGTTGGTTGAAGATAACCAATGGTTTACCATGCGTATTAAAGTAGTGGAAAACCATATCGAAGTTTTTGTAAACGATGTAAAGGTGAATGAATACATTGAACCGGAAGATCCCTGGCGACCGGAAGGTGGCGAAGGTTTGAAACTGAGCAGGGGAACTTTTGCTTTGCAGGCACATGACCCGGGAAGTACAACTTATTACCGGAACATCAAATTAAAAGTTTTACCCGAAGGTGAAAGAAAAACGCCCGAAGTGGACAAAGAGTGGGATACACTGGTTACAAAACTCATGCGTGCCGGGTTTCCGCTTGTAGATTACCACGTGCACCTGAAAGGCGGACTTACCATTGAAAACGTGGTGGAAAATTCACAAAAACTGGGAATAAACTATGGCATTGCACCCAACTGCGGATTACATTTTCCGGTTACCGATGATGAATCACTCAATGAATACATCGAATCAGTGAAGGGGAGTCCTACTTTCAAAGGGATGCAGGCCGAGGGCCGCGAGTGGATTACCCTGTTTTCGCCCGAGGCAGTGGCCAGATTCGATTACGTGTTTACCGATGCCATGACATTTACCGATTATAAAGGTCGCCGAAACCGCATCTGGATTCCCGAAGAGGTTTGGGTGGACGACAAACAGCAGTTTATGGACCAGATGGTAGAAAAAATTGAAGCCATCATGTCGCAGGAACCGGTTGATATTTACGTGAATCCTACGGTATTGCCGGCTCAGATTATGGATGAATATACCGAACTGTGGACAAAGGAACGCATGGAACGCGTGATAAAAGTTCTCGCCGATAACAATATCGCACTCGAAATCAATGCCCGTTATAAAACGCCTTCTGCCGAAATGATTAAAATGGCCAAAGAAGCCGGTGTAAAATTCAGTTTTGGGACGAACAATACGGGGCGCGATTTGGGCCGGCTGGAGTATTGTATTCAAATGATTGAAGAATGCAAACTCACACCAAACGACATGTTCGAAATTAAACCCGACCATCTGAAACCGGTAAACGTAAAAGGGTTACCCGAAAAGATTACAGGCTGATTTTTATGAAAGATTCCCTCTTTTTAAAAGCGCAAAACGTTCACAGCGACTGGTTTTCGTTTTTAACCGAAGAAAACCGGTCGCTGGTTTTTAAAATTGAAGCGGAAGTAAAAAAGAGTGGATTTACTCCTGCCGAAGATAAGGTTTTGCGGTTTTTGTCATTCCCGCTTTCCACCTTAAAAATAGTCATTTTGGGGCAGGACCCTTATCCGCAACCCGGGGCTGCAACAGGCCGGGCTTTCGAGGTGGGTAACCTGAAATCATGGAATCAACCCTTCAAAAACATTTCGCTTAAAAATATACTGCGGGCGGTTTATAAAGCTTACACCGGAGAAGTTATCAAATTTAGCCGCTTAAAAGAAAAGCTGGACAATGAGTTTCCGGTTTTGCCTCCGGGAGAACTTTTCGCCCACTGGGAAAAACAGGGTGTATTGCTGTTAAACACTTCATTTACCTGCGAACCCGGAAAGCCCGGCAGTCACCAGAAACACTGGGCGGAATTTACCGGTAAACTGCTCACATTTATTCAGCAAAATGCTCCGCAGGCTACCTGGTTTTTGTGGGGTAACCATGCGCAGGAGGCCACAAAAAATATCGGTTTACAAAAGTGCATCGAAACGATGCATCCTATGATGTGCCACGAGGCACCAGGCAGAGACACTGATTTCCTTTACGGCAGCGTCAATTGTTTTGAACCCTTCATTGAAGAAATCGACTGGACAGGTTTTGGCCTGAAAAAAGGAGTTCGGCAATCATCGGCACTTTTCTAATAAAAATCGATTTGTTTGCCGTAGTCTTTAAAAATATTCTTCTTTTCTGCTGCAATTTCAATGAGGTCTATTGCTTCTTCGTCGGTAAATGAGGCCCTGTTTATGCAAAGGTCGAAAAGATCATTTTCAGGTGATTCCTGCCGTATCGCTTTGCGGAAAACCTTTCTTTCCTTTTCAACTTTTAGAATAAATTCTATGGCCTCTTCCCGGTTAAGGTGGTTGTTGTCTATTATGGTTTTAATGCGGTATTCAAGCGGCGCCACAAAACGGAGATGCAGCGCATTTTCAATGTCGTGGGCAATGATATGGGCTGCCCGTCCCACGATTATACAGAAACCCTCTTCCGCAAAAGTGCGGATGACTTCGTTTACTGTTTTTACGACCTTCTTTTCGCTTTTGAATTTTTTGGTTCCAAAAGCGTTTAGGATGTCATTAAAAGTGTAATTGCTTGAGGATTTGAACACGCGTTTTACCTTTTCGGGTTCCATGTCGAGTTCTTTCGCGCTTTGAAAAAATACCTCCTTGCTCAGTACTTTCCAGTCGGGGCCCAAATGACGGTGGTTCAGTTTGGCTGCTATTTTATGCGCCAGTTTTACTCCGTTACATCCTGTCTCACGCGAAATAGTAATCAGCGGTCCCGGAAAATTGTTCGGATTGGTGTACGCCTTTTGGTCACCCATCCGTTTTGCCAAATATTCAAGTAATGCGTTACCCATGATTTTTGCTTTTGTTACTAAATTACATGAATAAAATGAAATTCAATATGTTTTAAAAAATAAGAATGTGAGTTTGGTCATAATAAATTTGACGTGAGGGATTTTGTTTATTTGTGTTTTAGGTAAATTTAAACAAAGTTGTGTTTTGAATGTTTTGTATTCGTGAAAAAGGAAATCGAACAAGAATACTGAAGCTGTTAAATTGAAAAACATGAAAGAAGATTTGATGCTTAAACCATTAAACGGAAACGGAAAAACGAGAGTAAACGGAAACGGACATTCCTATGAAAAAACGAACGGGTTTGAAACAATGGGTGATCACCATGTGGGAACATCAGCCGAAACACCTTTGCGGTATGATGCATTTGAAAAATCGGATGATGAAAAAATAGCGTTAATCGAAGATAAGTTCCGCAATATTATGGAAACCATCGGGCTCGATTTAACCGACGACAGCCTGCAGGGAACGCCACACCGGGTGGCCAAAATGTTTGTGAAAGAAATTTTTTACGGGCTGAATCCCGCCAACAAACCCAAAGTTTCGGTATTTGAAAATAAGTTTAAATACAACGAGATGCTGCTGGAGCGGGATATTAGCATGAATTCGTTTTGCGAACACCATTTCCTGCCCATTGTGGGAAAAGCACACGTCGCTTACATTTCAAGCGGCGAGGTAATTGGATTGAGCAAAATTAACCGCATAGTGGACTATTTTGCCCGCCGGCCGCAGGTACAGGAAAGACTAACCGTACAGATTGCCAATGAACTGAAAAAAGTGCTGAAAACCGAAGATGTTGCCGTTCTTATCGATGCTAAACACATGTGCGTTTCGTGCCGCGGGATTGGAGACGAAAGCAGCACAACAGTAACTGCTGAATATTGCGGAAGGTTTAAGGACAAATTGGTTAGAGAAGAATTTTTAAAATATATCGGATTGTAATCCTGCTATTTTTTCCAAAACCGGTTGATCAGTTTCGACAGGGATTTTTGGTAGCGCAAGGGGCCGCCAAGCTGTGCACGAATAAATTCGGAGTGTTTTTTATTGATAAAATCCACTGTTTTTTTTCTTCCGGTGTTATCGACACGTTTGCGCCGCGAGTTTTGACTGATTCGGTAATAAAATCCGGTAATGGGAAGTTTTTTTACCTTCCCTCCGGTTTTTAGCAGCGAAATCCAGAATTCCCAGTCTTCGAAACCCCAGGTCATTTCTTCTGAAAACCCGCCTGCTTTTTTCCAGTCGGATTTTTTAAACAGGGCCGATACAAAAATCATATTTTTATAAGCCAGTTTATCCGGGGAAAATTCATCCAATTTCCAGTTTCCTGATTTGGCGCCAAATTTTTCAGCTTCGCAGTAAACGACCTTCAGTTCCGGGTCTTTATCGAATTCTTTTACAGCAGCCTCGATATATTGGGGAGAAATCAAATCGTCCGCATCGAGGGACAAAATAATTTCACCTTTTGCAGCCAGAATGCCGTTATTTCGGGCAACGGAAGTACCGGCGTTTTGCTGGTACAGATACCTTACATTTTTATACCGGTTAACCAGTTTTTTTGCCACTTCTTCCGAATTATCTTCTGAACCGTCGTTTACAATAATAATTTCAATACTTTGCCAGATTGATTCCTGAACCGACCGTACCGATTCTTCCAGAAATTTCCCGTGATTGTAGCACGGAACAATAACACTCACCAGCGAATTTTTCATTTTCTTTGGGTTGATGAATTCGGAAGACGTCCGTCCATATCGCTCTTGTTTTCAGGTTTCAGCGGAAATTTTACCGGACGGTTGTCGCGCGTCGATCGGTAAATGGCTGTGAAAAGTTCCACGGTTCGGCGTCCGTCTTCGCCGGTAACCAGCGGTTCTCTTTCTGTTTTCAGCGCTTCCAGAAAATCCTCAATCTGTCGTTCCATGTAAAATATGGTCGGGTCAATGGAGTTGAACAATTCCGTATCTTTTTTAACCCATTTTGTTTTCAGTTTTTCCTCGCCCGGAACAGTCCACAGATCATTTACCGGGGGTTCGAGCACGGTTGACATGCCGGCCACAAACATGGCCCCGCCGTCGGTTTGCACACCCACCGATGCACCGTTTTCACCGTGCACATGTACTTTCCCGTAAATTCCGGGCTTTTGTGAATTGCTGACGATAATATTCCCGATTCCGCCGTTTTTAAATTTTACAATGGCCACGGCAGTATCTTCCACTTCAATGTAAGGATGGTTCAGGTTTTTCCACAAACCGTAAACTTCATCGATTTCGCCCATGTACCACAACAGCAAATCGAGCTGATGCGGCGCCTGGTTTACCAATACTCCGCCGCCTTCCATTTTCCAGGTTCCCCGCCAGGCATCAGCATCGTAATAAGTTTTATCGCGCCAACCCAACATGTTAACGGTTCCGAAAACCGGCCGGCCGATTTTGCCGGCTTCAATCGCTTTTTTTATTCGCATAACCGGCGCGTACCAGCGACGCTGGCTGATTATTCCCAATTTCACTCCTGCACTTTTGCAGGCTTCAATAATGGCGTCTGCATCTTCGAGTGTGGATGCCAGCGGTTTTTCAACCAGAATATTTGCTCCGGCCCGGGCCGCTTCAATGGCCGGTTCACGGTGAAAAGGGTGGGGGGTGCAAACAATTGCCACATCAATTTGTGCGTTTTTTACCATTTCAGAAACGGTTTCGAAAGGTTTCGTTTGGTAGTGTTGTGCAAAATCAACTGCAGATTTTTTAGACCGGCTCCAAACAGCAGTCAGGTGGGCATTCGGTAAATTCAGGATAGCCTGTGCATGAAGGTGTGCTACTTTACCACAACCCAAAATGGCGATATTAAAAGTTGACTTATTCATTTTTTTATTTATAAAAAACGATGAGTACTTCATAAATACCCATCGCTCAAAAATAACCAATTCGTGGAAACCGGACGTTGATTCTTCCGATTATTGTTGGAACCGGAAGTCAGCCTTCAACAATTTTTTTCAGTTCCTTTTTGCTTTCAGGAATTGCCATTCCTTCCAGTTCGGCGCTAACTTTTTCTAAATCGGTGTTTTTCTTAGCTGCTTTTACAATTAAGCCAATAATGAAACGAAAGATTTTCTCTTCCGTTTTTTCCGAAATAAAAGGCAGATTAATTTTTTTGTTGGCCAGTTTTGTTAATCTGTTTACCAATACTTTAGCTTCTTTTTCGTCTATTCCGTTTTCTGAATGACGAATGAGGTCGTAAAATTCGTTGGGCATGTTATCGTACAAAAAGTTGTCGATTTTAAGGATGATTTTGATGAAGATTTTCTCTTCTCCGGTTTCACCAATAATTGGAATGTTTATCTTTCCGTTTAACTTTTCCGCCAGATTTTTTATTTCATCATGGGTTAGTTTACTGCGAAGGCTGGGTTCAGCATAAAAATCATTCATCAGGTTTCCAAAATCGGTTTCATTTAATTCAGAAATTTTTTTTGCCATGGTAATTATTGTTTAATGGTTAAATTATTTTAAGCCTGGAATTGAGACTCCAGTAAATCGCGGGTTGTTGCATTGTATATTCCATCGATAACCAGATTTGGCATTCGGGTTTGCAGTTCTTTAACGCCGGCTTCGGTTTTTGGGCCGAAAGCGCCATCGGATGTACCAACGTCGATATTTAAAAGTTTTAAGGCGTCCTGAAGGGCAACTACTGCTTGTCCGCGGCTCCCAATTTTTAATGTAGGCTCGGGAATTTCAAGTTTTTTTACCGGCGCCAAACGCTGGAAAGCCAGCACAGTGGATAGCCGGTAGGCCGAAACGGAAACCCGGTTTCCCTGGTTTCCTCCCAAACAATATACCCTTTTTTTGTCGGTTGAAACCCCAAGAAAAATACCCACGTGGCCTTTCCATGATTCAGGACTTTCGCGCCAGAAAACCACGATATCTCCGGGTTCGGGCGAATTTACCCGGGTACCTATGTTTAACCATGAGCGGGCGTTCGCCTTTCCTGAATATTGCAGACCAGCTTCTTTGGCCACCCAGTTGATAAAGGTACTGCACCAGGGAATTTCATCACTCGTTATTCCTTTTATTCCCGTTTCGCTGGCGTATTTCAGAATTTCGGGATTGTGTTGACTCCCCTCAATTTCTTCATTCCCCAATTCTTTAAATGCAATTTTTAAAAGATCTTCCATAGTTTTTTTGAGTTTAATGGTTCATTTATTATAAAATTTAATTATTGATAAAAGTGTACCGAAACTGACTGATTTTACGCCAACCGGGATGGATATATGCTAAAATGCTGATACAATTTACGAACATTTCATTAATAATTTATACGTCGTGAACAGAATGTTTGCATTTCGTTTGAAATTAAACGTTAAGCAATTTAAGGTATTTTTATCTTAAAAACAAGTTTGTCTGCTGGCAAAAAAAAAAAAATTGAGGGAATTTTTGGCGAGGGTTACAAGGAAGTAAATCAATGTATCTAAACCTTTGTTTATGGTTTTAATTAATACAAGGATATCCATTTTGGCCGGTGAAATTTGAACCCGCAGAATTCCGGTTTCGATTTTTGGTAAAAACCACGAACCATTTCTGCCATTTTATGAACCAAATGTTACAGGTTGTATTCAAAATTTGATTTATATTACTGAAAATTAAAAGAGTAATGCTATGGCAATATTTATGGATTTACATATTGCGCCCGGAATTAAACCGGTGGAAGTTGCAAAAGCCCATGCCCTGGATGTAGAAAATCAGGAAAAGTTCGGGTGCAGAGCTATGACTTACTGGTTTGATAGAGACGAAGGAACCGGGTTTTGTTTGTTTGATGCGCCTGATGAAGAATCCGTTATTCAGTTGCATAAAAATACGCACGGCCTCATCCCCAACGAAATTATTCCGGTGAACAGCCGGGTGGTGGAAGCATTTTTAGGAAGAATAAAAGATCCGGAAGGGTACTTTGAACCGGAAAATCCGAAACTGCGCGTTTTTAACGAACCGGCATTCCGAATTATTATGGTAACGGAGACGATGGATGAACGTTTGTTAATACAAAAGCTGGGTAAGCAGAAAGCAAATGAACTTCTGAAAATTCACCATAGCATCATCCGTGAACAAATCAGTAAGTATGAAGGAAGGGAGGCTGAACTGGATGAGGCGGGATTTGTAATCTCCTTTGTTTCTGTTATGCAGGCTGTCGAATGTGCCCAATCTATTCTGAAATCGTTGCATATTGCCGCAGATTTACTGGAGTTTAGAATTGGACTGCATGCCGGATTGCCTGTCAACCGAAGCAACCGTATTTTCGGTAAAACCATTTCATTTGCCGGGTTTTTATGTAAAATAGCCCATGCGAATAAGATCATACTTTCTTCTGTGATTCGGAATCTTTATAAAACCAAAAGTACAGAACAACTTATTGACAATGAACGGATAAAATGGCTGACTCCTGCCGAAGAGAACTTTCTTGGAATGCTTCTGGAAACACTGGAAAAACGCTGGGACGAATCGGAATTTAGCGTTTTGGAGTTTTGTAATGAAATTTCAATGAGTAAACCTCAGTTATACAGAAAATGCAAACTTTTAACCGGAATGTCGCCCAACGAACTTTTGAGGGAATACCGTTTACAGAAATCTCTGGCCTTGCTGAAAAACGACAATCAGAATATCAGCCAGGTGGCATACGAAACAGGATTTAACAGCCCATCCTATTTCACCAAATGTTTTCAAAAACGCTTTGGTATCCAGCCTCTTCACTATTTTAAAGAATTCAAATAAGATACGTTTGTCTTATTTTTTGAACTTTTAGTGAAAGCCAAAAATTTGAATGTGACTTAATTTTACCGGGTAACATTTAAATTTTAAATTATGAAAACATTTTCGAAAGTGCTGATGGTTTTGCTTGTTTTTTGCGTGGGTGCTGCAGGTGCACAAACAGTAACCAATGATAATGCACAATTGGTGGTAAAAAGTGAATTGCAGCAGAATGACAAAACTGAGAAGGTAAATTTTCCTGAAAATGAATCGAAGATGAACCTTTATGTTATTGAACGGGACGTTCCCGGAGCCGGCAAGTTAACTCCGGAAGATTTAAAAGCTGTTTCCCAACATTCCTGTAAAGTAGTCGATGAAATTGGAACCGGTATTCAGTGGTTGCACAGTTATGTTGCAGATAACAAAGTATTTTGTGTGTTCAGGGCTGAAAACGAAGACAAACTGAGGAAACATGCTGAAATTGGGGGATTTCAGATTACAACCATTTACCAGGTTGCAGGTAAAATAGGACCCGAAACTGCGCTTGAATAAATTTGAAGCGATTTTTACAGGTGTAAAAGCGTCATATACTGTATGGCGCTTTTTACTCTCATTTTTCCATTTTCCGTATAATTTCCTTCAACAGCTCGTTTTGTTCCTGTTTGAGTGAAATAAATTTGTTTACCCAGGTGTAAATGAGGTAAAGAATGCCGATGATAACGGCCAGGTAGAAAAGGATGATAACAATTGGGAAAAAAGTAAAAGCATTCATGATTAGTGATTTAGATTTTTGATAAACTTATTTAAAAATTAAACTGAGCATAAATATAAACACAATGGCTGTAATTCCCTGAATTAATGTGGCAATTGTGTGGGTTTTGTATCCGGTTTTCACATCCATACCTGAAAATTGGGTTACCACCCAGAAAAAGCTGTCGTTGGCGTGGGAGATGGTCATGGCGCCGGCGCCGGTTGCCATCACCGCCAGGACTTTTCCGTAGAGCGAGTCGAGCCCGATAGTGGAAAGTAACGGTGCAATGAGCGCCGATGTAGCCACCAAAGCCACTGTGGATGAACCCTGTGCGGTTTTAAAAGCTGCCGCAATAATAAACGGCAGAAAAATACCCAGTTGATAACCGGCCAGCATATTCCCTATGGTTTCGCCGATTTGGGTTTCTTTCAGAATGGTTCCGAAAGCGCCGCCCGCACCGGTGATGAGCAAAATTGGAGCTGCGGCCGAAATGCCATCGCCAATCCACCCGGTAAGGGTTTCTTTGTTCAACTTCGGGAAAAGCAAAAACGAAAGCAAAAAACCAATAAGCAAAGCATTTACCGGTTGGCCGGTAAAGTCGAGAAAGGCATAAAAGAACCCGGTGCCGAAAGGTTTGGCCGGATAAGTTGCTATTGAGCGCAAAGCAATGAGA
>Ga0334898_1001670_pt1 | contig 23417 bp, 18 predicted proteins | sample GraSluR3_MG_10_FD_207228 | JGI IMG/M metagenome (GOLD analysis project Ga0334898, IMG submission 207228) | Sludge microbial communities from methane-producing bioreactor in Wageningen University, Netherlands - Granular Sludge_3_08-R3 | ecosystem: Engineered > Bioreactor > Anaerobic >... | reverse complement strand
AATTGAGGAATTCGGAGTCTTTTTTGATATGGGCCCTATAGACGGAATGATTCACATTTCCCAGACTATGGATGACTTTGTCTCATTCTCAAAAGACAACGCACTTCAGGGAAAGGAAAGCAAGAAAGTGCTTAAGCCAGGAGACCTTTGCAGGGCAAAGATAATAGCCATTAGCTTTAAAGACATAGAGAACATAAAGATAGGGCTGACCATGAGGCAGCCAACACTCGGCAAGCCGGAATGGGCCCAGGAGGAAGCTTAAAATGAAAAAGCAATTCTGCAAGAAATGCAAAATAATAGTCAGGGCAGGAGACTCATGCCCTTTGTGCAAAAGCAAGAACCTCACAACCACATACTATGGAATGGTTTCTATACTTCATCCAGAATCGTCTCATGTGGCAAAGAAGCTTGGCATAACGCAGCCAGGAGATTATGCACTTAAAGTAAGGTGAAATAATTATGAAAGAACTAAAAATCCTATCAGAAACAGAAGAGCCGCTTTTCAGCAGGAAGGCAGTTAAGGCAAAAATCCTTTTTGACGGTGCGACTCCCTCAAGGGAAGTGGTTAAAGAGGCGCTGGGGAAGACGCTTAAGGCAGATACAGCCCTTATAGCAATAACAAGGATAGATACCTTGTACGGTCAGAATGAGGCAATTCTCTTTTGCAGGGTGTATTCAGACGCAGGCGCAATGAAAGCAGTAGAGCGCAATCACTTTGTTGCAAGAGGACTGAAAAAAGAAGATAAGAAAGAGGAATGATTCTTATGGGAAAAAAGAAAGTCAAGCCAAAAAAGACACCAAAGGTGTACTCTTTTTACAAGGAAGGAAAAGCAGGAAAAGAGACCTGCCCCAAATGCGGCTCAGGAGTATTTATGGCAAGCCACAAGGACAGGAAATCCTGCGGCAAGTGCGGTTATACCCTTTTCTCAAAGAAACAAGCAGACTAGTTTTAAAATTAAGTGAGTCTTGAATTTATTTTACGGGAATGATTTTATTGCTTTTTCTCTTTCTCCTTGCCTATATCGGTTTTATACTTGGAGTTCAAAACATCAAAAATGCTTTTTGCTTTTTCAGGGCCTATGTTCTCAAGCTTAATCAGGTCATCAATCTCAGCGTTAGCCAGCTCCCTTATTGTGCCGAACTGAGCAAGAAGCGGTTTTGAAAGCGCTGGCCCAATCCAGGGAATTGATGAAACAATGTACTCCTGGATTTCCCAGAGGCTCTTGGGCTTTTTCTGGTGAAGCGAGATGCTTCTTTTTCTTTCAACCTGCTCCCTTTTTGCAATCAAGTAAATGTAAGAAGCAGTTTCCTTAGGTGTCCCTGTAAAAATCACCGGAATCCTGAAGTCAATGCACAAAGATGAGATAAAGCCCCGTATTGCGTTATGGTTAATGTTCCTCAGTGAAAACAGATCTTCAGTCCCCTGCACCATTATAACCGGGCTGCTGTAGCCAGCCCTTAAGGACTTTGCCTGCTCAAAAACTCTTTTGTCTATAAGAGAGTCAACAAAATCGCCTTTTGTCTTGAATTCAATGCAAACCTCGTCAGACAAGATAAAGTCACCAACCTCAAGCGTTGCAAGATTGAGCACAACATTCGGCATGCTTAGCAGCTCCTTGATTACCTGCGAGCCTTTCTCTCTGTTGTCAACAATTATTTTTATCTCATGCCCCCTGTTCTCACTCTCTTCAGCTTTTTGGCTTCCGTAATCCTGAAGGGTTTTACTATCTTGTTTTTCAGGCATGCTGTTGCCTCCCAGGTTAAGCCTGAAAAGGCTTTTCTTCAGCCCATCCAGAACTCTGTACATTCTCTTTTCCTTGTGGTGCGCGCTCCACCTGTACCTTTCATCCCTTGTATTCTTCGTAACCAGAATGAAAACCTTGCCAGAGTCGTGCCTGCCAGTTCTGCCCCGCCTCTGGATATGCCTTATGGCACTGGGCACTGGCTCATAGAAAATCACGTAGTCGACCATAGGAATATCTAGGCCTTCTTCAGCCACAGAGGTGCTTACCAGCACATCAAACTCCATACCGGAAAACAGAGAAAGTATTTCCTTCTGCTCTTTTTGAGATAACCCCTTCCCGTTTTTTTTTGCCTGGCCGTAAAACTCCCTCACCTTTGCAATATCCTTTAGCTCTTCAGCAATCCTTGAAACCGAGTCCCTGTACTGTGTGAAAACCAGAATCTTCGATTCAGGTTTCTCTTTCTTAAGCTTTCCAACCAGCTCCTTTATTTTCTCAAGCTTTGGATGCTTCTCCCCATTCTCGTAAATCATTTCCACAAGATGCTTAGCAGACCTGAAGAACGGGTCAAGGAAAAGATTCTTGCTGGCCTTTATGCTTGTGTGCACGGATTCCTTGTAAAGCTTATCAAAGTAATTCTTTAGTGCAAAAACATCCTGAGTCTCGAGAAGCTCAATAGCGTGCTCAATCTTGATGGCTTCAGCAGCAAGCGAGATTGCCTGCATAACCTCAAACTGCTTGTTTCCACCGGTAAGCTCCTGCCTAAGCTCAGCCTGCAGCCCGAGTATATCTCTCTTTGAAAGATCAGAAGCAGTTCTTCCCTGGAGAAACCCTTTTTCCTTGATTTTGTCAATCTTGCTTTTGTACGACTTTTCAAGAAAGCCCTTAGCCTTAGCAAAGTTTTCAGGAAGCTCAATGTAAACCCAGCTTAGGTTAATCCCGCGAATGTACGGCTTTACATCAGGGTCTTCATCAGTTCTGATTTCGATGTCCTCAATAAACAGGTTGTCGCAAACCTCCTTTATCTTATCAAGGTCAGAGCCAGGGCTTGCAGTCATTCCAATTATCTTAAAAAACCGCGACTCCTCAGAGTATCTTTTTGCAATCCACACATAAGAGTAGTTCTTAGTAGCCCTATGCGCCTCATCGAAGCCGATAAGTGAAACTTCTTTCAGGCTTATCCTGCTTGTTATCAGGTCATTTTCAAACCCCTGCGGGGTCGAGAAAACCAGCCTTGCATTAGCCCAGAGCTCTTTCCTTTTTTCAGGAGCAACCTTACCAGTAAAGACTGCCATATCCTCTTCTTTAATATTTGTCTGATTCCTGAAGACCTCAATGTACTGGTCAACCAACGGCTTGGTAGGCCCAAGCAGCACAACCTTTGATTTTGGGTAGAGGTTTAGCCTGTGCACAGCAAGCATCAGAAAAACATTGGTTTTGCCCAGGCCAGTGGGTAGCACCACAAGGGTATTTTTCTTTACACAGCTATTGAATATAGTTTCCTGGTAAAGCCGCGGCTTGAATTCCCTGATAACAACATCGTATGCGTTCATTTCCAAGAATCAAGTTGATTTATGCAAAATTTATAAAGGTTCTTAGAATCAGTGTCCAGTGAGGGAGAAATGATTCAGGCATTTGCAATACTGGATGCAGTTTCACTTGTGTTCCTCGTGCTTCCGCATTTTGACATAATTCTGGTTCGCCCGGCTATAGGGTTTATATTGTTTTTCTTCTCAAAGGCAGCTCTCTTCAGGGATGTAGCCAGCTTTCTGGATGCCGGAGTTGGCTTTTACTTGATTCTTCAGCTTTTGGGCGTAAGAAGCATTATAATTACAATAATCTGCTTTGCCTATATTGCGCAGAAATCGTTTCTTTCCCTGGCGCCTTCTTCCTGAATTGGCTTTTGGCTTCGGTTTTCAGAAAAAGAAAAAAGAGCAAAAAAAGAAAAAGCTTACTCTAAAAACGCATAAACATAGTAATCTCTGTTCAAATTTCCGGTCGGCACAATTATCTGGTAGTCTGCATCCTGGCTGTTAAATGCCTGCCCACTTTGGTTTACATACACAGCGTAAATAATCTCCGCATTTGTAGTGTCATAGAGCAAAGGAGACCTCCAGCCGCTTCCAGAGTCCATGTTTATTCCAAAAACCACAGATATGTCCTGGCTTCCGTATTGAACATTGTCCCATGCGCTTCCATCAACCTTTGTGCTGTTAACTGCTTCTGTCTTGTCATCCATTTCTAATGCAACATCCTCGGCTTCTATATGCGCAACACTTGCCCCTTGAATAGTGGTCCAGTCAACGCTTGCCAGCCTGGTCATAAAAACATAAGCTTTCGTAAAGCTAAGCGCTCCCCAATCGTAAACCGTGCTTGTGCCTGCACTATCCTTAAGCGCAACCTCCCCGGTCAGGTTTCCGTAGAAAGCCTGCCAAAGCCTGGTTTGCACATCCTGGCTGATTGTCAGCTCAGTAACATTCCCCCCCTGCGCAGGAGTGCTGGTTGCAGTGTCCCCTTCCCAGGTCTCGCTTCCTTCACGATTAAAATCAGTCCCGCTCGGGGACTGGGCAAACGCTATGCCCGCAGCAATAACCAACATCAAAGCCGTTAATAGTACTTTTTTATCCATTTTACCATCACAGAATACTTTTTACGCTACCAATATATAAACCTTTCGATTTTTTTACATAATATTTCTCGAAAGTATATATTTAAAAATAATCTTTAAAAAAGTTCTATTCGAAAAATGCTTTTAAGAAAGAATTTTTGTAGAACTACCTTGTTAAAGAATCCGGAATAAAACAAGAAAAAAGATAAAAAAGATAAAAAAGCAACTCTCTTCTTACTCAAGGTATGCGTATACATAATAGTCCCTTGTCTGGTTTCCCGTTGGAACCATTATCTGGTAGTCTGCATCCTGCCCGTTGAAAGCCTGTCCAGAGCTGTTAACATATACACCGAATACCAGGCCGCTATTAGTGGAGTCATATAAAATAGGAGACCTCCAGCCACTCCCCGAAGTCATCTCAATTCCGTAGTCAACTGAGATTGGGCTTCCATAGTCTATGTCTTCCCAGGTGCTTGCATCTGTCCTTGTATTGTTTATTGATTCTGTCTTGTCATCCATTTCAAGCGTAGTATCCTCTATTTCTATGTTCGCAACAGAAGCGGCGACAACAGTGTCCCAGTTGACGCTTGAAAGCCTTGTCATAAAGACATATGCCTTTGTGTAGGTTATTGCTCCCCAGTCAAAGACAGTATCTCCGCCAGACCCTTTTAAGGCAGTCTCACCACTAAGGTTACCATAAAACGCACTCCAGAGCTGAGTTTGGGTTGTCTGGGTAAGTGTTAGTTCTGTAACATTTCCTCCTGTTGCAGGAGTGCTTGTGGCAGTATCTCCATCAAAGCTTTCGGTTCCTTCAATATTCATTCCGGTTCCGGAAGGATTAGCGCCAGCCAGCCCCGTTGCAAAAACAATTAACAGTATTGCTCCAATAATTCGTTTGTTCATGGTTATCACCTGCATACCTGATTTCTATACTAATATATAAATGTTTCGTTTGTTATATCTTTTTCATGCAGAAGGCGGGTTTTATGTAGATTAATTATAGAAAGATTTAATAAGGGAGCCTTCCTAAAAGCATTTTAAAGCATGCTCTCGCGCAAGTCAGAAATAGGAATAGGCACTCTAATTATCTTCATTTCTTTGCTCATTGTTGCTGCGGTTGCTGCTGCTGTAGTTATACAGAGCTCAATCAGCTTTCAGGAGAAAGGCCACAGCACATTTGAGCAGACAAGGCAAAAGGCAAGCACCTATCTTAATATTGTAAGCGTTTTTGGCGAAACAGAAGATTTTCAGGCAATTGATGAGCTCGTTATACTGGCAAAGCTTTCAGGCGAGCCGATTAAGCTTTCCGGCCTTATGCTTTCCCTTAACCTGCCTTGGGCAAGTGTTTTCTACAGCTACAGGCCTAACGCCTCAGATGAAAACAGCCTTGACGGATACTTTGTGAACAAAGAGGAAGAGTTCGGCGCATTCACCAATTATTATGAGCTAGTTGACTCTACCGTTGACAGGAATAGCTATTTAGAGTTAAATTATGTGGACCTTAACTTAGACAGCCAGCCAGACCACATTCGGGTTTGCGGCTCAGGCGCAACAGCATGCGAAGGCGATGATGGCAGGTCAGGCAGGTACCTTCAGGTAAGAGTGAGTGGGGTGCCCGAGTATTATTATGTTCCTTTCCTGAACGAATCAGGCGACATATTTCAAATAAACCTTGATGTTGACCAGAATTATCATGTGATAGATTACCCGATAGGGGATTATGGCTTTGTCACGATTACAGGCTCAAACCCAGATGGAACCTATAACATTTATGCAAACAGGATTCGGTTCACGACAGTTCCGCATGAGATTACCAAAAGTGATATAGGCGGCGACCTTGAAAGAGACTACATTGCTTTCAACAGGTCAGATGTGTTAATCATCCTGTCAAACGGAAGCATATACTCCTTTGATACAGGCAAAGACATCTTTGCCGGGCCAGTAACTTTTGATGATACTATTGAGCTTCGCTCACCCGGCGTCAACTTTGGCATAGTGGAGATCCAGGGAACAACCTCAGCAAGAAACCTGATAGATGAGGATGTGCTTTTCAGGTTTACCCCGTCAAACACTAACCGCGGCTATTACTACGCGACAAAAGAGATGGGCAGTGATCCGGACAGCAACATTCTTCAGCCAAGCGACATGCTTAAAATACGCATTGAAGCCCCGGGCGATGGAATTAGTGCTTCAGAAAGGGCTCAGATAAGAATACTGCTTAACAACGGGTTTGCCGAGACTGTTAGCATCACGGTCCCAAGCGTAATAAACCAGAAGAACACGCAGCTTTACTAACTGCTTTAATTTCATATTTCATTATTGTTTTCACCAGAACGAATGCAGGCCAGAAGAAGGCACGCTTCCTTGAAAAATGACAGAGCGCGACAAAAGACTGGACCGGATTGAAAAGAAGATTTCCGAGCTTGAGGCAAAGGTGCACACGCTTTCTGACCTTCTTCACGGCCTGAAAAAAACGCTTAAGAAACCTGATTAATAATCTTCTCGGTTTCTTTTATCATGTAGCTGATTCTTTTTTCAAGTGCCTTAACCTTTTTCTCATACAGCTTGACTCTCTCGATATCGCTCTTGTGCTTGTGTGCATAGTATGTAAATCTCGCAATAAAATAGCCGCAAACCCCGATGCCAATAAGAATTAGGATAAGCGAAAATGCAATAGTCGCTTTGCTTTTTTCCTCCCCGCTTCTTTCAACCTCGGGCGTAAATACAAAATCAAAAGCAGGCTCCTGGCTGAAATTGTCATAATTAAGTTCAGCGCTTACTTTATATTCTTCAAAATCCTCAAAGTCATGCTCCAGCCTGAAAGAGTATGTTTCGCTGCTGCCTGGCTCGATATATGGAAGCGCAGGGTATTCAATGGAATGAGCAACCTCATCTTTTTTGCTGAGCACCAGCTTTGGCTTTACCCTGATTAGAGTATTTCCAGTATTTTCCATCTTCACACTGGCCACCAAAAACTTTGGGTTGATGTCAACATCAGAAATCATAGAATCCAGCCTCACATCGGGCTCCGCCGGTCCCTTCATAATTATCTTAGAAATATTCTCTACGATGTTATGCTCATTCACATACCCCTGAATCCAGAAACCAACTTCATTAGCATAAACCTCATCGATATTCAGGCTCACTTTTAGGTTTTTAGTCTCTGCCGGGCCAATCTCAAGAATCTGCGGGTCAAAGCTGACCTTGTCCTTAAGGAAATAAAAATCTGGCTCAAGCATTAGCGAGATATGGAGAAGGATGTTGTCGTTATTCTGGACGGAGAGCACAATTTCTCTTTTAATTTCACTAACATTTATAAAAAAAAGCTCTTCAGAAGAAACAGCAAGTGAAGAAGATGCAAAAGCCACATTACTCCCAAGCAAAAGCATTCCAAGCATTAAAAAGGCGCAAAAGCCCGGTTTTTCAACCCCCATAATATATTCTTATTCCTTTTTCGTTTTAAATCTTTCTGACTACTTTTTATAAAAAAAACGAAAAGTTTAAATATGACTGCCATCAGTATATATTGCAGTATATTCGTATATCATTTTTAACAGGAGGATTCAGAATGAATAACAAAACCGTATTGCTGCTGGCATTGTTGCTTTTTTCAGTAGGCATTGCCTATGCTGATAAGGAAACAAGGCTTAACGTCTCTATGTGGGAAATTGTTGACCAGAATGTAACATTTGCAAAGGATTTCTATCTGATTGAGGAAAGGGAATTCTGCAGAATCAGTGGTTATATCAATGTATCAAACCCAAGCTCTGACACTGTTTCGGACATCAACATCTTTTTTGATAATACTGATTACATCATGCCGGGCACAATCATCAATTTTGTAAACGGCAGGAACGGGACACAGATTAATGGCACAACCCCTGGAGAGGTTTTTATAATCCATATCCCTGAGCTGAGGGGAGGGGAGCATTCCTTTTTCAACTACACAATCAACTGCTCAGACGAGTCAGGAGTTGAGCCTCCTCTTGACATAGAAACAGAATACATGAATACTGAAACCGGATTTAACAGGAAAGTGCTGGCAGGGCATAACTTCACTATTATTAAGACAATTAAAAACAACCTTTGGATAAGGGTAAACGTATCAAACATAAATATCACTTTGGAAACCCTTCCTGTACTCTGGAATGAGACAGAGTTTAACTTCTCATTTGTACAGATACACAACGAAGGCGATTTTGCGAATGTTGACGGCCCAGGAGTGGACGACAGAACATGGAACTGGATAGCCAACGGCGGCACGCTTGAGTGGAACGAGACTGTTAACATCTCATTTGACATTAGCGCTCCTTGGAACGTTCCTACAACAGCGACATACCCTTTCTTAAAGGAGACTCTAAAGTATGAGATAGACTATCTTGCATCCAACATGACCATAACAGATATAAAGGCAAAGCTTGCAATGGACTTCTCGACAGACAAGGAGATAATCAGCCCACAGGACAACGAGCTGAACGTTAATGCAACCTGGCTGATAGGCGGAGATACCAGTGTCCCGCTGAACGTAAGCTATAACCTTACCCAAGTAACGCTCTGGATCACAACCAATCTGAGCCCGATCGCATACTCGGGGCACAACATCACCTATAATCCAAACACGGAGATTAATGAAACCACTTCCTGGTCAGTTAGAAACTGGAAGGTTAACTACACAGATGGCTCAGACAATGAGGACTCAAGGCCGCCTATCGTATGGATAAGGCCATTTTACCATCTTATGAACGAGTATAACCAAATTATCCAGAGCTACCTTACCACAAACGGCACAGACCTTTACATCAGTTACATCTATGTCGTGAACGGATATTGGCTCAGGGTTAATAAGTCCATAGTCAATATAGACCAGGACCAGTATCAGATAGATGTTTTGGTCGAAAACATAGGAAATGCGTGGACGCCTGAAGGGCTGGTGGTTACAGTATACGATTTCATTCCAACAGAGTTTTCAGCAGGAGGCTGGTCTAAGGGCTTTCACTCAACAGAGTCAGTTACTGGAGACGGATTTAATGGAACAGCATACATGTGGGTTATAGAAACAACAGAGCCTTACAATTCTTCGCTAGGGCCATGCAATGGGCCTGATGCAGTGTCTAGAGACCTTTGCACATGGAACCTTACTTACATAGTAAACGGAACTGGCGTTTACAGGGTATCTGACCTTTACATAGTAGGCTTAGACCCACGGAAGGTTGACGGCGCAGGCTCGCACGAGGGAATCAGGATAGAAACCCTTCTCTCCTCTCAGGGAAGCAGGGAGACTATCTTTGCAACAGTGGTCGGGTTCCTGCTTACGCTAAACCTGCTGAACCTGCTGCTTACAAAAAATATTCACGACAAAATGGGTGGTTCCGCCTAGTTTTTATTTTGTTTTTATTTGGTAGTCACACACCTTTAAAAAAAGGCGTGTTTTTAGTAAAGGAAGTGGGGGGGCAATGAAACATAGAATATTCATTTTAACAGGAGTTCTGCTGATACTGCTGGCTAACTTAGCTTACTCTCAGGTTGTTGTTTTCGACAGGTACGACTCAACATACACCTATTCAGACGGCCACATACAGGTAAGCAGGGGGATGCGCCTCAAGAACATCGGGACAAATCCCATTATTCCCGGAGAAATCCATTTCAGGATATACAGCATGGAAGGCCGTTCTCCAAGAGGCCCGGAAATAACTGGTCTGCGTATCTATGATGACAGAAATGTTACAATAGAAAGCAGGATTGCCCAGGCAGATGACTCAACCAAGATAATCTTTACGGTATGGTCGCCTCTTCTGCCTACATTCTTTAAGGACATTTACATGACATATAGAGTGCCTTTCAAGCCAGCAGGAGTGCTGTTTTATGAGCTGGATATTCCGCCCGAGGAAACCACTATTAGCATAAGGGAAAAAAGCACTGCCCTTCTGCTTCCTTCAAAGTATCACATTACTTATGCGCCAGATGCTGTTGTTGAGTCTGAAGCTGGCATGAGAAAGGTTGAGCAAGGCTCAATCACAGGCAACCTGTTGGTAGAATACTCTATGATTCCCATTCCAACAAAAAACGTAAGAGGCTCTCTGGTGTTCTGGGGAGCACTCATTGTGGTCCTGAGCCTCTTTTTGGTTAACAGCAGGATAAGGGCAAAAAGGAAAAAAATGCCTTTCTAAAATGAGAGTGGAAAAAAGCATATCCTTGTTATTCATTATTTTATTGTTAAGTGTTCTTTTTTTCCTGCCTTCTTCATTCGCCCAGCTGTACGATGAGGATGATGAAGAGCTGTTAGAGATATCCATCTTTGAGAAAGGCAAGATAATTAGCTTTTATGATGAGTTTTTTGTTTACCAGGTTCATGGGCTGGTTTATGTTGCCAACCCAAGCGATTCTCATCTTTATGACATAAGCATCCCAATTTCTTTTGATGGGCTGGACCTTTTCTCTCACGACAGCACAAGCGAGAATTATATTTCTTCCTCAAACCTTTACATAATGCAGATAGACCCTAATCAGACAGTTCGCTTAAATTACACTATCAGGGGCATTCTTGAAAGAAACATCCTTGAAGGCTATAACTCCCTGCTTGAAAGGGCAATCCTCCGCTCAGACATGAGAATATATGCCCCGCTGAAAGTGATCCTGAAAAAAGCAGAGATTGAGGACGAGGATTTCTCTGGCCAGCGAAGGAGGCTGGTTAGCGTCAGGCTGGAAAACCCCTCCGCGTTTGGGTATATTGTGGATTCAATTACACTTTTAAAGACGCCAGACATAGATGTTACAGACCACCTGGAAAGATGGGACCTGCCAGATGAAAACAACCCAGTATCTGAGATAGGCGCTTACGAGACATACGAGTATGATGTTTTTGATTACGAGCCGGAAGAGGGGCAGGTATATTGGGTAAAGACAGACATTTACTTGCGTGGAATAAAGCTGGATTCGGAGGCAAACATTACGCTCTTCACGCAGGAAGACCTTTTAGAGCCAGAGGTTAATGAGTCAGAATACCTCCTAAACGAGACATTCGGCGAACTCATGTATAAGAATATTTTTGTAAGGAGAATCCTTTCAGACAACGTAGCGCTTCCGGGAAAGAACATAACAGTAAGCATCCTTGTTAGCAATTTCGAGCCAAGAATGGCAAACGTGACCCTTTTTGATACATTCCCTTCAGGGTTCAGCTATCTTTCAGGAGCGGAATTCATCTCGGTTGCGGATAACAATTCACTGCAGTCAAAATTCAGTGTTCCAGCCAAGAGCATAAAAAGAATCAATTATGAGCTGAATTATCATGATGACGAATCCTTTGGCCTTGACTATTTTCCTTCAGCAAGAGTGCGGTTTATGGGAGATGACTATTACTCTCAGTCGGTCCCTTTCATCAGAAAATTCCTTCCAGAAAAAAGGCTTTTCGTTCAGAAAAGAGTAGAATTTCTTGAAGGCAACAGGGCAAAGATAACTCTTATCCTGAGAAATCTCGGTGATGGCCCCATAGAAAGCCTTATGGTCAAGGAATTTCTTGCAGACCTGGACAGCTTCACCGAAGTCACAATTATGCCTATTGAAAAAGGCCTCTGGAAGCTTGATACGCTCGGAAAAGGCGAGCAATGGGAAGCAAGCTATGTAACTGACTCTGTTCAGGTGCTTAGCTCACTTCCAGAGGTATACGGAATCCCAACTTTAAGTGTTTCAAAGACAATAGTGCTAAGCAGCGCAGTCCGCTCAGGCATTTTTCAATCAAGGGTTCAGGCAATCGAGATACTAGGAATTATTGCCATATTTGTCATAGCTGTCATTGGTTTCTTTCCTGGGAGAATCAAAGGGGCAAAGCGCTCAGAGGTCATTCGCCAGATTGAGGCAATCAATTTAGAGCTTCACCGCCTTAAAGGCCAGATGGAAAAGTATGCAGAGCTACATAACCAGGTCAGTAGCCACGGAGCCAAGACGCCGGAAATTCTCAGTCACAAGCAAGAAATAAGCAGCAAGATAGATTCCCTAAGCAAGAAGCAGGAGTCGCTCCTGAAAAGAAAAACCCTTCTCGAGGAAAACCTCAGGGTGCTGGAAAGCCTAAAGAAATCTTCCCAGAGAAAAAAGAAGGAATAGAAATAATTTGTTTTGATTTTCTTAAGCCAACAGCTTATTCAGAAGCCGTGCTGTTGCTTAATATTTCTGAGACAGATTCCTGCAGCAGCTGGTTATAGTCAGCAAGGTCGCCTTTGAAGTCTGCGCCCGCAAGCTCCGGAGCGCACACATGCACAGGGATTCCCCTCACAGCACAATCCATTGCGCTGTTTATTTCCATAGCAAACCCTTCAGTCTTGTCAGCAATCTCCTCGCTTATCTCAACAAGGCTAAGCATAAGCGAAGCAATCACTATTGCAATCCCACCGGTGGCTATTATTTCAACCGCAGTCATAGTTACTTCGAGGTAGTCCTGCTTATTTATAAACTTTGTCCGCTTTTTCGGTGAAAAAATCATCTAAAAATGAAATAGAAAATAAAAAGTGAAAATAGCCAAAAAAAAACTTTTCCCTTAATAAATGAAAAAGTCTTTTTTAAGCAGAATAGGCCTTTCTATTGAAAAAAACGAAAACTATAAATAATATTAGTAAAAAAAGTATACTTGTGTCTCCAAACATGAAATACACCAGCCCGAAAACATATGCAGTGCTTTACAAAATTCTTGACCTGGCTGAGTTTTCCCAGTCAAGGATCAAGGAGCAAACCGACGTTTCTCTTGGCAGGGTGAATTCCATTACTAAGTCTCTTGAAGAGTCAAGGATTGTTGTTAAGTCAAACGGGCTTTACCGCCTGGAGAGGCCAAACTTCCTGATAAGAGAAATTGCTTCCCAGGTTAAGGTAAAAAAGAGATTCGAATTCTCTATAAACCTCTCAAAAAAAGACTTCGGGAAAGAAATGAGGCAGCATGAAGGAGTCTTTTGCCTTTTCTCATCGCTTGAGCTCCTGAATGATTATTCCGACGAGCAGGCTCATATATACTACAATGAGGAAACAGTTTCATGGATAAAAAGCCTTTCCCTTGGAAACACAACCATAAGCATCTACGAGTCAAGCCTTCAGCTTTTCCCCTTTGAGATTAAGAAAAACTCAACAGGGCTCATAAGAACTCTTATAGACCTGAAATCTATAGGGTTTACTCAGGACTTAAGCAGCCTGATAATGGAAAAATGGAAAACCCTGCAATGAAAAAGCAAGACATCAAGAAAGGACAGAGAAATCCCTTGCCCAGCCCGGCAGCCATTTTCCTGCTAATGCTGGCACTCTTGCTTGTATCAGCTATGCCTGCCTTTTCCAGTTACAATATCTCCGGACAAATCCTTGGGCTTTGCTTCAACAACACGTTTATTGCGGGTCAGATGTACAACGCAAGCAGCTCCGAGTTATTAGCAGCCAACTCAACATACTCAAATTCTACCGGTAGATACAGGCTGGGCTTTCCCTCAAGTGCCAGCGAAGTAAACATAATCCTCAATGCAACAAGCACACTCTGCCCGGGAATAAATGCAACTCACACATTAAGCCTGCCATCCTCCCCAGGGCCTCTTTCATACCAGGCAAGCCAGAACCTTACGCTTAGCCCCAACCTAATCCTAACAAAGCCAATCGGGGCAACAACAAACTCGACAGTCAACTTCAGCTGGCAGATAAACTTTTCAGGCCTGGCGCTTTTTGACCTGTTTATTTATGGGGAAGGCAGCCCAATCAGCCAGGAAAACGTCCCAGGAAAGTCAGCAGTGCAGCTTTTAGATGACGGCTACTACAACTGGTCGATAGCCGCAAAACACTCAGGAAGAATCCTCAATTCCGATAATAAAAGCTTCCTTTTGGATTCAACCCCGCCGGACTGCAGCAGCTCATATTTGGCTTTACAGCTACTCTACCTGAATTCCCTGATTTCTTTGTCATGGTCCCCATGTACAGACAACATCGAGATAGCCAATTATACAATCTCAGCAAAAAACCTAAACACCAGCTCTACACAAACATACACTTCAAGCACAAACAGCACCTCAATAATCCTCGTTAGCGATGGCGTTTACAACATAACAGTATGCGCAAAAGACCTCGCGGGAAACACAGATTGCTTCCGGTCAACCACAAAGCTCGACATAACCCCTCCGGCAATAAACAGGATTATAATAAACCCCACTCCAATCACCGAGCACACTGCCGAAATAACCGTTTCTGTTAACGCAACAGACCTATTTGGCATTAAGAATGTTTCAGGAAGAATAAAGCTTCCAGGAAGCTCTTTCATAGCTTCTGAAAACTATACCCTCTCCGGCGGGTTATACGAAAAAGAATACAGCAGCCTCAATCTTATCGGAAAAGGAATTCAGAATATAACTTTTGAAATATGCGCAAAAGATAAACACAATTATACAAACTGCGTTCAGCAGAACACAACAATAGAAACAGATAACAGGCCGCCAGAAATAGATATAATACTTCTTCCGGACACAGTCTACCAGAACGATAATTTTACAGCAATCTTCAACATAACCGATTCAGACGGAGATGAGCTAAAGGTAACTATAAACAACTCAGACTTCAAAATAACAAGCAACGGCTCTCGTTACAGGTTTGACTGGGTTCCAAAGCACACAGACATAGGAAACAGGACATTCATGATTAGAGCAAACGATAGCTACTACAGCACACCAAGGATAATTTCTATTCGGGTAATAAACATAAATGACCCGCCCATCTACACAGGGGCAGCATCCTTTACTGGCTATGAGCACAGAAAGCTGATTATCAATCTGACTGCGATTGACTATGACAACGATACAATCTACTTCAGGACCTCTTCGCCAGTTTTCCCGGCAAACCCCTTAACAGGCCAGATTATAGCCTACCCAACAGAGCAGGAGAGAGGCCACAACAACATAACAGTTTTCCTGAACGATGCCCAGTCAGAGACAAACAAGAGCATCTCAATTTACATAGGCTATTGCGGAGAAGGCACCTGCCAGTCAGATTATGAAGACTGCCTTAGCTGTCCCGAAGACTGCGGCGCGTGCGGCCAGGACGGCAGAACCTTTCTTGTCCCTTTCAGGAATTGCCTCGAGTCTCCTATTATTTTCCAGGCAGTCCGGCTTGTTCCTAGGGCAACCTGCTCTCCTTCAGGCGAGATTATTGACGGGCGTGAGGTCTGCGGGCCTGTCTCTGAAGTTGATATCAGCATCTCTTTGTATTACAATAACACATTTATGGAGATACTAAACATAACCTCGGATGAGGACGGAAACGCCAGCTTCGTGCCCCAGGAAGAAGGGCTTTACAGAATCTCTTACCGGAGCCAGTCTGCAACAGACAGGAGCGTTAACCTTCATGTTAGAAGATGCTATCCATTAGGAGAGCAGCAGGACCAGGATAAAAACGCAACGACTGGCACAGGTAAAGATAAAGAAGAGGATGAGCCAAAAGAAGTAATAGAGCACCCTTCCCCGATAAAAGAAAAGATGAATGAAATAAAAGGCGCATCTTTCTTTCTGGCTTTGGTAGTGCTTGTACTCTGCTCAATAATCGGGTTCTTTTTTGCGTCAGATGCATATTATAGGTATAAGGTCACAAGAGAACCAAATAACTCTTTTGTTAAGCTTTACTCAAAGCTCCTTGAAAGCCTGGGGCAGCTGAAAGAAGCCATTCAGCCTTACCTCTCAGGCACATTTTCAGGCTTATTTTCCCTTGGGTTCCTAAAAAAGCTGCGTGATAAGGAAACATCTGTTGAGTTTGAGTTTATTTCAATAGCTGTAAATGAGTTAAGCCAGTTTTATAACTTGATAACCTATTCAGTGCTTCGCCATTTTTACAGAAAGAGCATAGAAGAAATCATCCACATAGTAGACTCAATCCCTCTTAAAACTGAGACAATAGAGCAGCTTGCACTTAAGCTAAGGCAGATAGGGCTCGAGGTAGCCATTTCCGGTGAGAACCTTATGAGCCAGCAGGAGATGGGCTCCTCCGGAATCAGGATAAAGAATGCCGGCCTTTCACTCTTAGACCTTGAGCTGATGTTTTCAAAAAGAAGCGCTTTGGTGGTGCTTCTTGACAGGCAGCCTATTGACGGAATTGCCCAAGTTTTGCCATATGTTGTAGTAGGGTATAATATTGACAGCTTTTTTGTCCAGGATTATGCCTTAGGCTCAAAGAAAAGGGCAATTGAAAAAAGCCTCTTCCTTAAGGCATGGGATATTACAGGAAGAAAGGTCGTTTTTGCAAGGAGAAAGTGATATTTTAAAAACACTTGGAAAATAGAAAATTTAATAAAGGCAACTTAAGGTAAAATCATATAAAAAGCAGATTTGAAAAGAGAAGGCAGGTTCAATGAGCATAAAAACAGGCTTTGGCGCAAAAGGAGCAATAGTGTTTCTTGTATTTTTTGCTGTTTTTGTAATAGGCAATGCGGAATTTGCGCATTCATCTGGATGCTGCCTTGTTGAGCCTTACCTTTGCTCAGATGTAGCTAATGTTTACACCTGCTGCGGGATACCGAGCGCAGATAATGAAAACTTTGAATACTGCAGCCAAAGCCTTTTTTTAGATGGAGAGCAGTGCGGCCAGGTTGGTGAATGCGAGCAGGGCTGTTGCTGCTATGGCGAAGGATACTCTTTCCTGGGCTCTAAAAGTGCATGTGATGAAGTGGGAGGCACATTATATGCAGCAGGAGACTGCAGTAAAGTATGCGGAGATCCCACATCTCCCACTGTGGGCACATGCGATTTTAGCACCAACCCGCTCTCAGACATAAGCTTCAGGAGGGATTTTTCAGGCTCGCCTGCAAAAATCCTTATAAGCTGGACTGATAAGTGCCTTAGCAATATCAAGCATTATGAAATTTATAGGAACGATGTTCTAATAGGCAATTCGTTTACAAATTACTTTGAGGATACAGGCAGGACAAATATAGATGAAGGCGAGGGCTTCCTTTTCGGCGAGAGGTACAACTATAAGATTAAGGCAGTCTATTATGACCACCAAGGCAGCGAGAGAACTCATGAGCTTGAAAGAAGAAACATATACTCTGGTGATATGGAGTGCTGGCTTAACCCGACAGTCGGCTTTTCCGACTTTTGCATAAAAGAGCATTTTTATGAGACATACATGGCTTATTTTGGATATACCGATAAGGGTGACTTCTGGTCTGTTTTTAGAGATGAAGCGAGATATATGGATAAAATGCAGAAGGGCTATAGGTGCAGCAAGGATTATGTTCTGTTTGAAAAGGTAAGCTGCACACCAGACAAGCCCTGTTCGATTAGGGGAACCGAAGCGGTCTGCGCAGATTCATCGCCATGCATAGACTATAATCAGCAGCTTGGCCTGGTTGTGAATAAGCCGGCGTGCAATCAAAACGTTGGCTGCTTTTATGAGCACGGCACTGGCCTTGCAGGATTGTGTCTTGACTGCAAAGACACAGTGTCTTCATGCTATGGCTATGCATCCCGGGATTCTTGCCTGATAGACAACTGCAACGTAGCTTTCGAGGCGGGCTGTGATTGGATATCAATAAACGATGACTTGGGGATTGGCGTTTGCATAGACAACAGCATGTTCTCATGTTCAGACTGCTATTCTGAATTCCAGGGAAATCCGTATGCGAGCTGCGCACTTATTTATGATGACCCAAGATTCTCACATTGCGTATACTGCCTGGCAATTACCAGCTGCCTTGACTATTCTGACAGGGAATCGTGCACGGGCGACCAGTCCGCAGTTATCGATACAAATACACACGAGATAAGAAGAAGCAACGACCTTTGTGGCCTTGGAGTTTGCAATTACTTTGATTATGCTGAAATCGGGGTAAGCATGTGCCAGAAGGACATAGACCTTGTTCCAGGAAGCCCTGATTGCGAGGGCTATGGTGGAGACCCCTGCGAGCTTGACATGTTCCCTCCTCAGGCCAATGTAATCTTCTCAGGAATCCAAAACAACTTTAGGATAGATGAAAAGCTGGAATTCCTTGTGATTGACAAGACAGGAATACACGATTCGTACTACCTTATTTCTCCGGGTTCAGACAAAATGCTTCCGACTGGTTATTACATTCATATATGCATTGATGGTAAAAACTGCCATTCAGAGCATAAAGCCTGGGTAAAAACCCAAAAAGTTGAATTTACAGCCTGCGAGCTTATTGACTTGGTTGGCTTTGACTTCACAGCAGAGAGCCAGACCTTAAGGTATTTTGCAAGCGACCCCGCTGGCAACGTGGCAAAAGTCCAGTCTGTTACATTTATTTCAAGGCCAGACCTCTTCTGCCAAGAGGGTGAAACAAGGCTTTGCGAGCTTCAGGAAGGAGTTTGCAAGGAAAGCATGCATGAGTGCAATGTTGTTTGCGGCACTTACGGCTTTTTCAAAGAATCCTGCACACTTGAAGATTACGAGAATCATTCAGAATTCTATGAGCCGATAGAAGTCACCCTGGATGACGGGCTTGACAACAATTGCGACGGGATTATTGACCTGCACCCCAAGAACTGCTGGCGGGATGAAGAAGGCTTGATTTTGGATACAGATGGTGACGGGATTTGTGATAATTATGATAACTGCCCAAATACAACCGAAGGCTGCGAGGTTCAGGGATATAACGACGGAACTGACCCCGGATGCCCGAAAGATTGTGAGCAGGAGGAGTGCGTAGAAGACCTCTATTGCATATACTGCGATTCAGATGCTGATTGCGACGACGGCCTGGCTTGCTGTGCGGAAAGATGCGTAAACACATCAATAAACAATAATCACTGTGGGGTTTGCGATAATCCCTGCGACCAGGAATTTGAGTTCTGCTTTGATTCAAGTTGTGTAGAGTGTGCCAATGACCTGGACTGCGATGAAGGCTATATCTGCGATGGAGGCGTTTGCATAGAAAAGCCTGAAGAGCCCTGTGAGGTTGATGAGGACTGCGATGAAGGCTATATCTGCGATGGAGGCGTTTGCATAGAAAAGCCTGAAGAGCCCTGTGAGGTTGATGAGGATTGCCAGCTTGGAGAAGTGTGCCAGGGCGGAATCTGTGTTGCAGAGCCGCCTGACCCCTGTGAAAGCAATGATGACTGCCAGCCAGGACACTTCTGTTTCAACGGCACCTGCAGATATGATGGCCATCCACTGGAATGTGAGAGGGATGCCGCAGGAAAGATTATTGACTCAGATAATGATGGAATCTGTGATACCTTGGATCTCTGCCCCAACACGCCGGAAGGCTGCCCAGTCCAGAATTATACTGATGAATTCCCCGGCTGTGCAGCTTATTGTGATGATATCCTTTGCGAGCATGACGCAATCTGCAGCAAAGACCCATCAGACCACCCTGATGAATGTGAGATTGATGAGTTTGGCTGGGTGATAGATTCAGATAATGACGGCATCTGCGATGCCTTGGATATGTGTCAAGATACTCCCGAAGGCTGTGAAGTCCAGGACTATGGAGAAGAAAATCCAGGCTGCGCTGCAGACTGCGAGAGCCCCTTGTGCAAAAAAGACAAGATTTGCGCGCTTCAGCCTTCAGACCATCCAAGTGAATGTGAAAGAGATGAATCTGGATGGGTTATAGACTCTGATAACGACGGCATCTGCGATGCCTTAGATATGTGTCAAGATACTCCAGAAGACTGTGAAGTCCAGGGCTATAATGATTCTATGCCCGGTTGTGCTGCAGACTGTATGGACCCTTTTTGCAAAAAGGATAAGTACTGTTTCCTCGCCCCGCAAAACCATCCTGATGAATGCGAGGTTGATGAGCTTGGCTGGGTGATTGATTCAGACGGAGATGGAATCTGTGATGCCTTGGATCTGTGTCAAGATACTTCAGAAGGCTGTGAAGTCCAGGGCTATAATGACATGAGCCCCGGCTGTGCAGCTGATTGCGATATGCCTGAGTGCACAGATGACGCTTTCTGCAGGAAGCTGGACAAATGTGAAAGAGATGCATTTGGCAACATAATTGATTCAGATGGAGATGGCATCTGTGATGGGGTTGATGTATGTGAAAATACGCTTCCAGGTTGCCCTGTTTATCCATACTCGCACAGGCTGGCAGGCTGCCCGTCAGACTGCTCCCACCCACGGTGCATTGGAGACACTTATTGCGATTGCCTTTCATGCGATGATTGCATGACATCATTCCCGGTATGTGATGCTAGCAAGTGCAAGTTCTGCAATTTTGGAATGTGCGCTATAGGAGACTTTGATGGCTTTGAAAAATGCTATGACTGCTCCAGGTTTGTTAAATGCTCAGATTATTTAAGTGAAGCAGACTGCGAGAGGAATCCCTGCCTTGCAACAAGAGAATGCGACTGGGTTAACAACAGTTGTGTTCTTGCGGGAACTATCGATAGGCCTCCCTCAAAAGACCAATGCTTCAATGGGATATTAGATGGCGATGAAACAGATGTTGACTGCGGCGGAAGCTGCAACCCCTGCTCTGAGGGAAAGGCTTGCATAGTTGATTCAGACTGCAGGTCGGGGCTTTGCTCTGAAGGCGTTTGCGAATACCCCGGAAACTGCTTTGATGGGATACAGAACCAGGGCGAGAGCGATGTAGACTGCGGAGGGCCGTGCGATCCATGCGAAGACGGGTTAGGTTGCTTTGAGGATTTGGATTGCGAAAGCGGCTTCTGCAATGATGGCAAATGTGCTTCACCAACATGTTTTGATAAAATCCAGAACCAAGGTGAAAGCGATGTTGACTGCGGCGGTCCCTGCACTCCTTGCAATGTTGGAAAGCAATGTAACCGTGATTCAGACTGTGCATCCGAAGTTTGTGACCCAATTACCGCAAAATGTGTTGAAAGAGATTCAAACGAGGTGCCAATAAAGCCTCCACTTGACCCCTATGATGATGAAGAGCCAAGAAAAGGATTCCCCTGGCTATTGCTAATCATTATCCTTGCGTTAATTGGAGCGGTTGGCTTCCTTGTATATTACTTCAGGGGGCCAATAGATGATTTCATGGAGAGCTCGAAGCTGGCTCCTGCATACCGCAAAGTAAAAGAGTTTTTTGCTAAGGCGAGAGAGTTCATTGAGAATCTGCTGGCTAAGCTGGGATTAAATATTGTCAAGAAGCCATCGCGTGAAGATTATTACCATCCAGCGTCCTGGGACAGCCAGCAGAGCATTGCCTCTTTGCAAAGGCCATCACAGCAAGCATCACAAAAGCCATCTGCGCCTGCCCAGCAGCCACAACTGAGAAAGCCAGCAAAGAAAAAAACCCTTGATAAAAAAATAAGGGATGACTCCGAAATTTTTGACATTTTCGAAGAGCCAAAGAAAAAATGACACGGATCAAGAATTTAAGCAAATTGCACAAAAAGTCGGCAATTGAGCTTAATTTTCAATTCTTTCTAGGGATAATCATTGTTATAGCAGTGCTATTACTGGGATATAAGGGAATCGAAGCTTTGGTAAGCTTTTCTAATGAAAATGTAATGATTCAGCTTAGGTCTGATCTTACTGGCTCATACAAGAGGGCGATAGACCTTGGCAGAGGCTCAAGCTTTAACCAGACAATATCTGCCCCAACAGGGTTTATATGCTTTTACGACCCTCATGCTAAAGGAAGCCTTGATATGCTTAAGCATTATGAAGCCGCACTTGATGAAGAAACAAACAATGTTTTTCTCTTGGTAAGCGGCAGGCTTACCCCGTTAATGAGAATGAACCTCAACCAGGAAAGCATGGAAAAATGCTTCGAGTCAAGTGGAAGCATAACATTGAGCTTTGAGTCTTTTGGAGATTCTGTAAGGATAAAATGAAGTCTCAGCTTAATATATCCTTTAATTTGGTAATCTCGATAATCATCGGCATTGTGGTATTCATAATTGTTTTTAACTTGGGCAGCTCTTTTTTCTCAATATCCAGCGAGGCATCATCAATCAGGGTATACAATCATTTCGACCTTCTGGTGAGAAACCTTCAGTCTGAGGCAAACTATGCAAGAGCAGTCCGGCTTTCAAAGAGCTATTCCTTTCAGTTTGATGGAGAGAGAATTCTCCTGAAAGGATTGCCGCAGAGCATAGATGCAAGAGACTCGCTCGTGGTTCTCCCAAAGGAATTTGATTCAGAAAGGCTTGTTTTTTTCAGCAGGCGCTCATCTTATCCCTTAAGCAATACAGATTATACATATATTGTCCCAGACAACAGGAAATTTTTCATTTTTGATGACCAGACCGGACAAGATTCCGAGTTCTCATCTGAGATTTTCGACTTTCTGCCAAGAAGGCGCGTTTACAACCCCGTTTCAGGAGAAGAAGAGCTAATGCTTGATAAGTACCTGGTTAAAATGACAGATATAAATGCTATTATCACTGCCTGCAGGACAATTTATCCTTGTTATATCATTTACGTAAATAAAGACCCGCATCCTGACCTTGATAACCTTAATGCAAAGATATTCCAGATAAGAGGAAACCCTGAATCTGGAAAAGCAATCCTGCATTCAACAAGCGAGGAGTTCTATTACTTCAGCATGGAAAGCCTGATGGCGGCAATAGTCCTTTCCGAAAAAGAGCTTTACAATGCAGCACTCAGAAAGATAAATAGAACAACAGCATTCAATAACCTGCTAAATAATAATCATTTTGAATTGCTGAAAAGCATTAACCCTTCGGATTGTGAGGACTTTCTTGAAGATGCAAAAGATTTATCCAATAAAATAACCCAAAGCTTTTCAGATTTTTACAACAATCCTGACTCTTCATCAGTATCAGATTTAAAACAAAAGCAGGAAGCTTACAACCAAGCCCTGCTGGAACTAGACAAAAATGGTTGCCTTAGGTAAAAAAACCCAGATAAAAACCCTTCAGAACGCAATGCTTTTAGTGTTTTTTGTCATTGCATTGATAATATTTGCAGTGTTCTTCTACTCAAGCACCACTCATAGGATGCAGGCAGACATCGAGCAGATGCAGTACAAGCAGGGCATATTAACAGTAGCAGGAATAGCGAAAATGGGAGAATACAGCTGTGTACACTCAGACTACTGCATAGATTATTATAAGGCAAAAGCCTTTGTTGAGTTGCAGAAAAATTCCGCGGATTATGCTGAC
>Ga0334898_1001659_pt1 | contig 23513 bp, 17 predicted proteins | sample GraSluR3_MG_10_FD_207228 | JGI IMG/M metagenome (GOLD analysis project Ga0334898, IMG submission 207228) | Sludge microbial communities from methane-producing bioreactor in Wageningen University, Netherlands - Granular Sludge_3_08-R3 | ecosystem: Engineered > Bioreactor > Anaerobic >... | reverse complement strand
CTCCGATACTTCGGGATCCACACGATGTGGTAGGTGCAATCCCAGCACGTGTGTGCTAGACTCTGTTCTGTCATCTGGCCTCCTGTCTTCTGTTCGGATGCGTTGTGAACCGCAACCAAACTGTATCACGGGAGGCCTTTTCTTTCGAAACATTTGTTCGGGTCTAACCACCTATCGCACCACAGGCTCAGCCTGTGGATTTCTTACACTATTAATTCTTATTTTGTACCATAGTATACCTTTATTTCGACTATCCATCATCAATGACAACTTGCCCATGATACAAGATTATCATATGCAAATGTTTGTTTTATAAACACTTATTTTTCTGGAATTTTACCAGATTGTCAGTGTTTTTCATTAATTTGTTGTTAGGATGAGCAAGAAAGACATTAAACACAGCTGCTCAGAAAGGAAAACCGATTGGGATTATCAAACGCAGATATTCGTACTTTGAGACAGAAAGAACAGGCCTATTTTTTTCCCATTCGGGTATTACTTAAAGCTATTGATACAATTACACGAAGCATCAACTCATCCCTACCTACGATTTGTTGCCTGCCACTTTGGTACTGCCAGAGGACAAGGAGAAAACGGCACTTTCGTTAGGTGGTAAACACTCCAGACTCAATCGACTTGATTTACTTACAACTTTCCCAACCGATTAGACTATACACCAGCCTAAAATCTACTGTTTTCCCCCTGTAGCACATGCTTACCAATAGCAAGGGCCTGTCAGGCCCCATTCTTTTGCTGCAACCTCTTCATTTTGCCAGGGAAACGACCGAAAATTTCTTGGATTCCGGTACATCCGAACCTGTCCTTCCCTTGTGGATATAGTCTAATTTGTATAATTAAGACTATACAGGGAGGTGGCCAGCATGCCGATTCCAAAAAAGATCCTGGACGTACAGCGGCCGGAGAATTCCATCGTTATTGCATACGCCCACTTTCGGCAGTAAGAAATTCAATGTTTCTTGAATTACCTTGAAGTTGTTCTTCTGACTCCATCCGCCCCCTGCTTCCAGAAGGTTTTTTCGTGTGTCCTCAAATGGTTTTTCCCTTCCATCCGATATGGAATAATAATGCTAAAGAATTCCCATAATTAGTGTATAATTTGTTCTGCAGAATGGGTTAAAGCCTTGACAAAATTGTCTTTATATGATTGCATTGCAAGCAGTTAAGACATTTTTAAGAGGCCTTATGAAACAGATCATCCAGCCGGAACAAAGCACCCAGCTGTCCTTCAGGCACTACCCAGTCCTCTGTGCATTCTTCAGGGAATATGAGCTCTTCGATAGCCTACTTCCCAAGAAGCGCCACCATGAGGTCTCCCATGCCCAGTGCATCCTGCTGTTCGTGTGTGACTGCCTCACTGCACGCACTCCCCTCTACAGGTATACGGACCTGCTTGCCAACCTGGACGTCGAGATGATCTTCGGCCCAGGTGCCAGGGCGGAACAGTTCAACGAGTATACGATGGGTGAGACACTCGATGCCATCGCCAAGTTCGGGGAGGACAGGCTCTTCGCCCGGGTGCTGGAATCGGAGGAGACGGGTGCCCCTGGAAGCCTGTTCATCGCGGACAGTTCCTTCTACACCAAGGACAACATCTCCTCCTTCGGCGGTACATGGATCAGTCTTGTGCCGGAGAAGCTGAAGGAAGTGCAGCGCTGCCTGGCCATGGAAGGGCTCCCCTTCGTCGACTCGGCCTCTGAAGGCTACCGGGTGCATGGGTTCGACTCCTGCTACCCTGCTACTTAGACATCCCCCAGCGGTGGGTCCTTGTCTCCAGTGAGCAGATGTACAGGCGGCAGGAGAAGACACTGCTGAAGAAGCAGGAGAAACAGGTAACGGAAGCCAATGCAAAGGCTTACCACCTGCATGCGAAGCATTTCAAGTGCGAGCCGGACGCATTGGCTGCAGCGGCCGCCCTTGCAGCCAAATGGCCGTTGCTGGAGGCATCGGAGCCCGAGGTAAGTGCCAGGACGGTGAATGCACCAGGCAGGAAGGGTCGCCCCAAGGCAGGTTAAGAGACAACGGTATACACGGTGAGCCTCGTGTTCGAGAAAAGCACCGTGGCCTTTGGAGAGGCGTGCAAGGGCCTGGGGAAATTCATGCTTGCAACAGATGATCTCACCCTGGGAGATGAGCAGATACTGCAGTCTTACAAGGAACAGCAGACGGTGGAGAGAGGCTTCAGATTCCTCAAGAACGGGCAGCTCAGGCTTACTCCAGTCTATCTCAAGGCACCAATCCGCATCCAGGCCCTGAGCTTCATCATGTGCCTTTCTCTCATGGTGTATGCAAGTATTGAGAACCAGCTGAGGATGTCCCTCGCCAGGGATGATGAGACGATCCGCATCCAGGACAATGGACCTGCAGAGTACAAAAACAATGCTAAACCCACCCTAATGAAGGTCTTTGCTCTGTTTGAGAACCTGGGCACCACCCTGGTCACCATGCCAGGAGGGGAGCAGATGCTGATACGATCCTTCCTTCCCCCGGAGGTACGCAAGGTTCTGCATTATCTCGGATCTCCCTATGAACGTGCTTTCGACAGGAGCGTGTACAGGTAGGTAGACAGACAGCAAGGATACTAAACCCCAGCATATCGGAAAAGCCACCCTGACAAGGGCGGCCGCAAACCATGCCAGGGTCAATGGCAGCGAGGGAGAACAGTGTTCGGATGGCAAGGGATTCAGCTCATACAACCACCTGGGAAAGAGGCAAGACTCAGTTCAAGCAGGTTCCAAGGCTAGGCTTTTCGTTATTCAAAATTCCTGATAGTCATTACTGCCGAAAGTGGGATAATCCATATTTCCTCTCTATTACGAGAATACAACGATATTTCCATTTATCAATAGATTATATTGACTATTTATGATACCAGTAATTTCATACCGAACCTTTTGGCTGCATACCTTGGATATGACGTTTTTGGTTTGATGCTCACTTCTTAGGACAGTCTACTTCCAGGACACTTGTCCCAGCTCTTCGGAGCCCAAGAGGAAATCGGGAATGTAGATTTGCCGGATTCCTTCGTAATCATTGTAGGGCAGCCTATCCATCGACAGGATGTACTTCGGATAGTTGTCATTCACAGCATTCAATCTACGTATCTCCCGCTCCCTGGTCGACTCTTCCAACATGGATGCACAAACTTGGATATAGCATTTTTCGTCCTGTCTTTCTGTGATGAAATCTATCTCGAAATCTTGGTACTTCCCTGTCGAGACCTCGTACCCTCTTCGTATCAATTCCAGATACACCACATTTTCCAAGGAGGAACCATAATCCTTAAGCATGGGACCAACCAGTGCATTGCGGAGCCCTAGATCGACGATATAGAACTTATGGTTGGTTTTCATGAGGTTCTTACCCTTGATATCGTACCGCCCTGCCCTGTAGAAAATGAAAGCCTCCTCAAGTAAACCAAGATAGTTGTCTATGGTATCGAGGGTGACTTTCCTGCCCGTACTGGTCAGGTAATGGGCAATTTTCGAAGCCGTAAGCTGCTGGCCTATATTCGAAGCCAAGAAAGCAATCACTTTGCGAAGCATATCGATGTCCCGAATCTGGGCAAATGTTGCGATATCCTTCACGATGATGGTATTCACCACCCCATCCAGATATTCATTCACAATGTTTCCATTGGAAGGCAGGTCCAGAAGACCTGGCAAGCCTCCTCTTCTCATATACTGATTCAAGGCTTCCACAGGATCGGACATGCCATAGGCATTCATGAACTCCTTGAAGGAAAACGGCATCATCTTTATTTCAACATATCGACCCGACAACCGTGTAGCAAGCTGCCCAGACAGAAGCTTCGCATTGGATCCGGTTATATATACATCATTGCTGCGTTTCAGCCGCAACGAGTTCACTGCATCTTCCCACTCTTCAACCATCTGGATTTCATCGAGCAATATGTATGTCTTTCCAGTTTTGGAAACCCGCTCGGTTACCCATGTATGCAATCCTGCTGCAGTTCGGATTGGACGAAAATCAAATTCCTCGAAGTTGACGTGAATGATTGAAGACGAGGCAACGCCCTGGTTTTGCAGATACTCATGGAACAAATCCATCAGGCCCGATTTTCCCGAACGCCTCACACCGGTGATAATTTTGACCAACTGGGGAGTATCCTTGTACATGGAGATATGTTCTAGATGGACCTGTCTTTCTACCATAATTCAATTATAATCGATTTTTTTTATATAGCAAGAGCAAAATTCGATTATAGTCGATTCTTATGTATTTTTTTAAAATGATATGGTTACGCTATAGTTTACACTTTTAGAAGTGACGGCGCACGCTTTGGAGACGCTTTCTCCTCGACTGCCACTGTAATAAAGTACTGCCTCCCCTGTCTTTTCAAGAGGAGGCAAAAGAATCAACGTGAGTGCGATACACTCAGAATGCAATCTCCTGGTCAAGGGCATCGAGCTCTTGTACTTCCTCTGTCTTGCTCGTGGTATTTGGGTCTTTCTTGAATTCAACATGTTCTGCAACAACAATAATCCGTTCATGGTTGGCCCCTTCCTTGTCCGACCAACGCTCTTGGCGTAGTCTCCCGACCACCCTCACTCCCCTACCTTTGTGTAGGTAGTCCAGGCAGTTCTTTGCCAATGTGCCCCATGCCTGAACGGTGATGAACATCACCTCTTCCACTGCTTCAGCCTTTGCATTACGGAAAAAGCGGTTGACGGCGATGGAAAACTTCGTCATTTCGCTTGCATTTTCCCCGAGTTCTACACGCTCAGGGTCCCTCACAAGGTTTCCTTCAATGACAACTTGCCCATGATACAAGATTACCCTATGCAAGTGTTTGTTTTGTAAACACTTATTTTTCTGGAATTTTACCAGTTTTTCATCATTTTCTGATATTTTAGACTACTCAATTTCGTCAATTTTTACCAAAGATACGCACACTCGTATTTTCAACATTACCGTTGATTAATATGCCATTTAGTTTTGGGGTTTGGTTGTTTTCTTTGCCTTGGCAACAGCCTTTTTGGAGCTGTAATGGGTGCTCTTTCGGACCTTGTTGCCGTGCTCATCGACCTCGATGTTGGAGCGTTTCGCCTTGAGTTTCTGCACGCGTTTGAACTGTCGTTCATGGATGATGGGGATGTGATGGTTGCGTGACCGATGGACCTCGAAGGGGTCACGAACGCTTCTCTTGGTTGAAGGAAAATCAGCGGACTCGGTTTCCCCGTAGACGGAGGTGCCGGTATACTTCTCATTGGTGAGGATGTTCTCGATTGTCTTCACCGGCCATTTCTTCTTGCCGGTTGGCGTTGGGACCCTCAGCGCTTCCAGCTCCTTCTTGATCCTCACGATGCTCCAGCCTTGCTCATACCAATCAAAGATCTTCAGGACTATCCTGGCCTCAGCAATGTTGAGTATGAGTCCTTCCTCTTCATTACGATCATACCCATAGCACCTTCTCGAAAATGCCGGGGAGTCAGGATCCATGGTACTTCTTCGAAGACCCCACTTGATGTTCTCGCTCTTGTTCTCACTCTCGGCCTGGGCTACACCGGCATGGAGTGTAAGCAACAGCTCCCCTGCCTGGCTGAGGAGGTGGATCTGCTCATTGTAGAAAAAGACATCAACCTTCAGTTCCTTGAGCCGCCTGAGCGTCACCAGAAAATCAACGCAGGATTTTCTTCCTATTTCCTATATACATATGCATGATAATTCTTTAAACATGAAGGGACAGATAGGCATCATGTATTGTCATGGTATTATAGTAATTGTTTGATAACTTGTTCTTTATCAGCTCATCACATTTCTACCTCGGTCCGCAATCTTAGGGGCTCTCTGAGTCATAAAATGAGAGAAAAATTGATATTTATATTGATGAATGCCAAAGATAGCATTCCTCCTCCCATTATTAATTGAGGTAGCAATGATAATTCCATGGTAGAATAAAGAGTTGATAAGGGGAAGGTATGAAGAGTCATGACTATGATCCGCAACGGATCGAAGAATACCTTGCGGATGTCCTGAATTATTACAAGACATCAAAGGATCCTTCTTTCTCAAAATGGCCGAAGGAAGATATTAATTGGGCCCCGTTTACTTTGAATGAGAATAAGTTTTACCCTATCGTGGAACAGTGGTTTTCTGAGAAGGGGATAAACATCCTTCGCCATAATGGGAAAAAACGATATCTCAGCACTTTTATCCTCGCAGCGGAGTTCCCTCCAACACTCGGTTTTCAAGAGCATATAAAGAAAATAGTCCAACGGAGAGGATGGCATTCCCTATAACCGTTTTAGTGGGTTTTACATAATTGCCTTTAAGACAAACTCATTAAGACTTATTATTTTGTTATCTAATGAAGTCCATTATGTTTTTTTCGTACTCTCTTGGATAATCACTAAATATTTCAACATGTTTACTATCATCAACAGTAAACATTTCTTTATTAGAGTGAGATATAGTATTATAAATCTCTTCTCCCATAAAGTATGGAGTTATAGTATCTGCTTTAGAATTTATAATTAAAATAGGGACTTCTGTTTTATCTATATAATTCAAAACATTGGTATCTTCATAAGAAAACCCTAACTTTAACCTTGTTACAAGGTTTCCTGTAAACATCAGAAAATCTACTGGAATCCCTACATCTTGCATTTCAGAAGAAATAACATAACTCATATTACTAAGAGGGGAATCAAGAATAGCAAAATCTATAAGTTCGTTTGCATGCTCAGTTCCTAAATAAATACCGGCTGTTTGACTTCCTAATGAAAATCCTAAAATTCCTAGTTTCTGATTTTCATCTAATATCTCATCTAAATATGTGACATAATCCAGTAAATCATGTTGCTCGAGATAACCGTAGGTAGTATAATCTGCCACATTATCTCCAGAATTTCTCTGGTCGTAGGAAAGGATATTATATCCATTCTTTAGTAACATATCAGCAACTGGGTAATACGTTTTTCGGTCATCACCTAATCCATGAATCATTATAATTGTAGGAGCTTTCTCTTTTCCATTAATAGTAATATAATCGGCTGGGATGTCATGACCATCTAAAGTAGATTCAATCGCTATTTGTTCAATACCATAACTCGATTCAAATTGTTCAATATCAAAATTTACTTTTTCAAAAGATGGTGGCTCTGCATCAACATTGACTATACTGTTATCAAAAACAGTCATTCCCACAAAATATCCAAATCCAATAATACCAATAAACAATATGATTCCAATAACTAATCCAAACTTTTTAGCATTTTTTTTCATGATAATCCTCCTATGTATTTTCTCATTTTAAAAATCTCCTTTATTTAATATATTTATATACTGTAGTTCTACTAATATTTAAATCTCTATGTCGTTTGGCTTCTGGAACCCCGGTCTCGAGCTGATGGTCCGTCCTGACTTAACGTCGGTATAGGTACCAACGTATTCCCAATCAGGATTTTCCAGGATGTCCTCCTTCTCGAAATCCATCTGGGCCGAGAGGCTTTGCAGCTGCCGTTCCATTTGTGTGCTCACACGGCAGTACAATGCCACACGTGTGCGCTTGAAATGTCGTCTGGCTGGGATGACATGTATGATGGGTTTTCTTTTCTCGTCCGGCATGAGTTTTTATAACACGAATGGTAAGGGATGGATAGATTTGAGAGAACAATCTTGATTGGACCTCGAATCGATACTTTTATTGCCCAAACATTTACAGCTGGGATTTCTTGGCTTATAGTTGTAGCAACTTCTTTGATCTTCTTCATATTGATCTCGTTTGGGAGGAGGATATTATATACAACTCTTATCTACAAACCTATAGGTTAAGATGTTTAAGAACCCCTTTGATAACGTTACTTTCAAGAGCCCTCTAATTTTTTTGGACATGTATATATGAAATTAGGATTGGTATCATTGCCCTGACTGGGATTCCAGAGCGTTAATTCCTGCACAAATCAGTTAATGTAATTTCTCTTTCTCTATTGAGCTATAGTATTTAACTACATTATTCCAGTCCCCCTTGGGAATGATCAGTACCATTTTTTGATACTAGAGAGTGAAGGATATTATGATATTTGGAGTTATTTCATGGAAAAAAAAGATCCTTTTGCACAAGAAAACCTAAATGAGATTTTCAAGAAATCTCCTATGAGTTCAGAACGCTTGCTTTCAAGAGAAAGTAGTTGCCTAGAATTTAAAGAATCCTTTGGATGGAGTAGCTTGCCAAAATATCTAAAAACTAGTGCTGCATATGCGAATACCAAAGGAGGATATATTGTATTCGGAATAGCAAATAGGCCTCACTTACTTAGAGGGCTCACGGGTGAAAATTTGAACTCGTTTGAGAATATGGATCCAGAAAAAATGTCAAATCATTTCAACGAACATTTCTCTCCAGAAATAAAATGGACAATTCATGAGTTTGAACTTGAAGGCAAAATATTTGGGCTATTATATATCTACGAGTCTGACGATAAGCCCATAGTCTGCATTAAGGAAGTCGGAAAGGAACTAAAGGAATGTGATATATTCTATCGATACCGGGGGCGGACTGAAAGGATAAAATATCCTGAGCTGAAAATGATATTGGAATCAAAACGAGAAAACGAACAACGCCTGTGGATGCGTCATCTAGAGAAAATTGCCCGTATTGGTGTCCGTGAAGCAGGAATTTTTGATTTACACACCGGTAGTGTAACTGGGACAGGTGGTTCGTTCCTAATCGATGAGTCATTACTTAGTCAGTTATCCTTTATTAAAGAGGGGGAATTTTCTGAAATCGAAGGAGAGCCAGTGTTAAAACTGGTTGGCACACTAAAACCTCTAAGCGGAATGATTAATAGGAAGCCCGTAAAACATATTATTAAAACCAAAGGCATTAGAACATCTGATATTGTACTAAGTATGCTAGGTCAAGAAAATATGCCTGATCCAAAAGAGTATATTAAGCAAATCTGTTTTGAGACCACTGCATATCTACCTGTGTACTATTATATTATAAAATCAGGAACTGCGTTACCGAAAATAATTGAGATGCTCGATGGGGTGATTTCAAGATCTCCAACGCGTGGGAAGCTTATCAATCGCCTTAAAACCTTGAAAACACAACAGCTCCCAATCCCAGATGTAAATACTATTTCAGCAAACAAAAAACGAGAATACAAGCAGATGATTCTTGAAAGGCAAATAGATGAAACTGTTGATGGTCAAAATCTAATCTATTGTCTGCAGGCGATAAGAAATTTACAAAAGGATGAAGTCCTCTTCAGTTCTGAATATGTGAGAGAATTATTACGTATATGGTTTAACAAACACTATGCTTCAGCAAAGGGGCAACTAGCCGACAACTTACGCCGAGCAATCTGCTGGATTGATGAAGCATTATATTGGGATGATTGCGAAACAGAAATTGAACCTTGAATCTTAAGAGAATTTCTAAATGATTGCCCATAATTGAAAAAACTAATGAGGGATCCAATGACTAGAAGCAGCAAATATTCTTATGGAACGTTCATCTCAATTGCGCTTTCTTTGCTAAATAAGAAACGTGGAGGAGATGAAATATTCGATGAAGTCTGCGGCCAAGTTATAATGAAACATTTGGACCCTACATACCTATCCTCAACAGGTTTGGATGCAGGTGGAGATGGAGGACTTGATGGATGGGGCTTCTCTGCAGATGGGAAAATCAAGTATGCTTTCTCTATTCAACAGGCAGTTAAAACAAAGCTCGCGAGTGAAATCGCTAAATGGAAGAAGTCAGAGTACAAAGAACTATACTTTTTCACTAATCAGCCTCTTTCACAATCTTTAAAATCTAAATATACAGCTTTAGAAAACAAAGTGACAATATTTGATCAAGAAAACATCGTTGCGATTATCAATGAACACCCCGAGATTGGCAATTTATTAGATCTTCCAACACTCAAAGCACAATTCGACAAATCATATTTAAAAGACAAACATCAATTTATAAGGCAAGAATTTGAAATTGAACAATATTGTTCGCGATATATTCACTTGAAAGAAGAAGGAAAAGAATTTACCTCGTGGGATCCCCTCGAACTGCTTCTAGAAAAGAATTTTTTATTCATTGAGGCTCCTGCCGGGTACGGGAAGACCTCGCTCTTGCAGCAGATCTACTTGGAGAGCATTAATTCAGATGTCCTACCAGTCCCAGTCTTTATCAAATTGAAGGACTACATCCCTGGGGGTTTTTGGAAACAGATTGAACAAGCAATACCTCAACTATCGGACGCTCTATTAAACAACTATATATTATTGCTAGACGGATACGATGAAGTATCAGAAATAGATCGAGCGAATCTAATTAAAGAAGTAAACCAAGTACTTTCGAATCCCGGAGAGCTTCAGATGGTAATCATCACGGCTCGTTCCGAACAGTATACAACTTCAGATTTGGAAAAATTCGACAAGGTATTTGTATCTGCTTTCCTTGAAGGTCTTACAGAGAGCAACCTCATAGAATTGATCAAGTCTCATCCAAGTTCAGATTACTCTGCCCTCAGAAAAAATGAATTATTCTTATCCACATGTCAAAACCCATTTCATGTTAAGAATTTGATGAGCTATTATGATACAAAGAAGACGCTTGCTAGAGATATTGTTCAATTAATGGAATATATCTCAAATCAAGAAATTGACTTAGTATTTAAAAATACTGGTATTGAAGATACCTATCTACAAAATATTATTTTATACCTGCAATTGAACCAAACCAAGGAAATCCCTAGCGGAACTGCAGATAGCCCAATCACAACTAATGAATTGTTCCAAATAAATAACATGCATAGAAGTATCTTAGAATACATAGCAGCAAAAAGACTTGCGCAATTCGACACAAAACATATCATTTCTTTGATTTCTTCTTATGACAGAATTCATTCTTATCTTTCAAATATTTTCGGATATGCATTGAATATCCTATGCTCAAGCACTGAGGATGAAGATTATTTGAAATTTGAACACCTAGTTGAATGGAGCATTCATTACAACGTACATATTCTTATCCGAATCGAAAGCGAAAAAATCCCTCCTGAGTTGAATCATAAAATCTTCAAAGCATATTTTGAGAGCAGGTCAAACCTATTTGAATGGAATGATATTGAGTATTTCCCTGTCCCCTTCATATTACAAAATTATCAGAATATTGAATTGTTGACCAATTATTTACATGAAAACCATATGAACCACTCTCTTACCATTGAATTAGAATTTTGCATCCTTTTACTACAGAAAATAATTCTTACATATGGAGAAGACAGTACAACAGGCATTCTCAAGCCCAATGACAATGAAATTCTATTCTCAACTTTTCTTGAATTACTTGAGAAACAACCAGAATCTCGGATAACCAGCTCAATGTTTTATCTAGTGTGTCATAACCCTTGTTTCGCAAGCTTCTCAGAAGAAAGCATTGCCTCATTTATCAATAGTGTTGCTCATATCCATGAAAAAGAGGGAGTTATCTCGAACCTTTGCCGATTGTTCATAAATTTAAAAATGCAGCTTTCAATCGAGAATTACAAGAAAATACTATTAATTGCATTTGAACATATGGATGATCTTCCAGTGGCATTTGGTCTTGTACCTCCGCAAATTGACGATGATTATACGACTCCCGTTATGACGTTTGTCTCCATTCAAGAATTCTATGAACTCACCAAAATCTTTATCAACCAAAATCCTGAAGCCTACTGGCAGGTCTTTGAATATTTTAATAAGTTGGTTGAGAAAAGAGGAAACCACCAAAACGATTGTTGGGAATACTATGAATTGTTTTTTAAGCTATGGGAACAAGATAACGGAATTAGGTTCCCTTCCATTGACTTAAATGTAATCGAAAGATTCCTGATAATTGAATCTAAGGTTTATTCGCTGGAACAGTGGATGGAAAAAGTAAGAATTGTGTTTTCATTGGAGGGAGAAACCTTATGGAAAGTTCTCTCTCCTCTATTGATGGAGAAGAACAATTGGTTGGATTGGAGAGTTATAGGCAATACTCTCTGGAGTACTATTACCTCTATACCAGCCTTCCGCAAGGTCTGTAGATTAATTGAGAAAACTGATGATCCCCAGACACCCCAATTCTATAAAACATTTAGAGAAATGATTCCTAGAAATCATAAATTATATCCTGATATTTCAAAATTTTTGGAAGAAGCAGAAGTTAACGTTATTTTAGATCAGGATCGTAAGGACCAAGCTGAAATTGAAAAAAGAAAGAGGCTTGAAGAAAAACCAATAAAAGACATGAGTGTATTATTTTCCAGAGATTCTCTATCAGCTGAGTTCAATAAGCTAATCTTTACTTTGGAAAAGAAAAGTATAACCAGGAAAATTCTACAGGAACAGCTTTACTTCAGGATCAATCTAGAAATCAATCGATTTGTTTCGGATTATTTATTATGGGTATTAAATGATGATGATTCAAAAATTGACGCTGAATCGGTATCTCAAATTGTTGAGAATATTATGGGAGTGAATTGGGGAATATACTTCGCCCAATATTTAACACAGAATAGTATTAAACCTGAAGCATTAACTGAGGAACAGATAAAACATTTGAGTACATGGATAGAGGATACAATCAAACTGCACCCAATGAGAAATCATAATGATATAAAATACGTTAATCAGACTGTGTGTTGTCAATTATTGCGAACCATCCAAATACCCATAAGTATTCAAGAGGATCTGCTCATCGGCGCAGCACTCTCTGAGAATCCTTCAACCCTTGGAAGAGGGGCTATATTTCAACATTATGAGGCATATTCAATTGATTATTTGGAATCATATGTAAGTAAGAACAAATTAATTGACTATCTCATTGACAATTTTATACCAGAATCTATATCTGATGTTCAAGCAATGATTTCATGTGAGTATTTATTGAATAACCTGACAAAGATTTTGGCATACAAAAAGAAAGAATTTAAGGAAAAACTGATAAAATTTGTTAATCGCAATATGGGTTCGCTTTATCAGACTTCAGTTATCAAAATGATGGGCAGTCTCAACGTTTGCATCAGAGATCTATCAGAAGAGTCAATAATCAGTGCAATAGAAATTGAACAAGAAGACCTCAAGCATAATTATGCTTCATGCCTCTTGAATAGTAATGAACTCATTAAGTCGGACTGCGATAAAGAATATCGGGTTCAATTACTTCGTAAAATCTTTAATGTTGCAGAAAACTCCTTGAAACCTAGAATTGCAGAATTGGTAATCTCTTGTGACCCCCTTTCAGGTGACATTTTTAGATTCTACTCACAATACTTACTGGATTCTGATAATAACAAACTGCCTTCTTCGTTTATACATAGTAGACGATTATCAAAGTTTTTTACGGCAGACTTCGAGAATATCGATTTGGTTGAACGACTTTTAGTTTACTCTCTGGAAAAGAACTCAGATCGACGAGATGCAATAAGAGATATTGCCATCGAGTCATATATCCGCATCGCAGAGAGAATTAGCTGCCAGGAGGACTTGGATAAAGTTATAGCTTCACTTACTATGGTTATGAAAATTACCGAAAAAAAATTCCTTTCTAGATATATTGAAAGAATCAAAATTGAGTATTCTGATAGGATTTGTCTTAGGACTATCGATTGGCAAGAACTTCTGAATTCGCACTAGGAGAGTTTGCTATGCTATTAAGCGTTAAAAACCAGCAAGAATGATTGATAGGTTTGCCCCATCTATCTCAATGGGATATATAGGTAATTTAATCGCAAAATTGTCTGGTATTCGTTAATATTTTTAAATGATTCCTTATTCGGACGGATACTCCAGATATACTATCTTTATGCATTGCTTCTAGCACTGTATTAAGCATGCTTAAGGACAAGTAATTATATACTGTCAGAATCTACTTCACTATTGGGGAGTTCCTCAACTTAACTCCTCATATTCATACACCCGGATTTGAACGATAGGTTGAATTGAACACAAAGTCTGTGACAAACCTAAAGAATTCTGGATGGTCTGTTATCGCTTTGTAGAATTCAATGCCTGTAGTAGAGTTACCTTGTATAGCTTTCCGTGTCGCTTTATCAGATTCGATGCGGGAATTCTGAACATCTGAGTTCTCCATTGCATCTTGGTATGAAACGCTTGCTTTTACGACTTCAGGCAATTCGAGGAGTTGCTTTTGAGCGGCCTTATCATTTGTCCAATTTATACCAAGCCCACCACAAATCTTGTTGAACTCTTCAAGTATCTTGCTCAGGTTTTCCAGATCTGGAACTTGAATACCGACATCGGTTGGCACAGGAATAGGATCAATAATTGCGTTTTCATTCGCAAGTGCAATCGACATGGTTTCTTGTGCAACAGAGCGATAGTTTTCTAAATCTACCGACTCCACAAGGCCAGTAGTGTAATCGTTACCATGCGGTGCTGGCAGTATTTCTTTAAGTAGATTTAGAAATATTGATAGTTTTTCCCACTCCTGTGAACCATAGGGCAAAATAGCAACAAGGAAATTATATGTGCGTACAAAGTTTTTAGCGTTGCTCTTGAACAGAACTTGCTCCTCCACATCAAGCGCAAGATATCGTTCTTTGCAGGCTTTAAGAATAGGTTCAAGAAGAGCACGATCCGCTCCACCAAGATACAGATTCACAAAAGTATCTACCTGCTCTTTTGTAAAAACTTGAAGAGTTTCCATAGAGTCGATAAGTGTATTAAGCTTTTGCGGGTCGGTTTCACCTGAAAGCATTGTTGTTCGATAATATCGATCAAAAGCTTTCTTGATTACACCCGGGTCATTAACAAAATCCAGCACGAAAACGCCTGTATCCTTTTTCCCTGGATATGAGCGGTTGAGTCGGGATAACGTCTGTACTGCTTTTATGTCGGCAAGAGATTTATCAACATACATTGCATTTAGTAATGGTTCGTCGAATCCCGTCTGGAATTTATCAGCAACAATTAGTATTCTATACGGTTCCTTTTTAAAATTTTTTTCAATATCTTTACTGGAGAATTTGTTATATCCCGATTCGGTCTTTCTCTCATATTCACCCGAGAATGCAATAATTGCCTTAACTTCACTTCTTTCTCTCGCGAGGATTGCCGTGATTGTATTGAAGTACTCAACAGCTCGAGGAATTCCTTGTGCAACAACCATTGCTCGAGCTTTACCTCCTAGCAGATTTTTTACGCGAGAAAGAAAATGTTCGACTATAATTTCAGACTTTTTCTCAATGGCAGTTTTTGTTGACTCCACATAGAATCGCAGGATTGCCTGTGCCTTTTTACGGTTAAACTGTGGATCTTTATCTGAAACTCTGCTGGCGAGCGAGTAATAGCTTGCAACAGGGGTATAATTGCGAAGAACATCGATAATAAAACCCTCTTCAATGGCTTGTTTCATAGTGTAGACATAGTGAGGTACAAACTGTTTCTCACCATCATCATTTAGAACAGGATTCCCATTTAAATCCAAAAGTATTTTACCGAAGTTCTCTAATGTTTTATTCTTTGGCGTGGCTGTAAACGCAAAGTAACTCGCATTCTGTGCCATTTTCTTGCTCTCTATAAGCGCATTGATTTTATCTTCCAGCAAATCTTCATCGTCTGTATCATTGCCGGAAACTGCAATATTCATAGCAGCAGAAAGCTTACCGCTTTGGCTAGAATGTGCCTCATCAATAATTATCGCAAAGTTATCATGTTTATAGTCCGTTCCTATACTACCAACGATTACTTCAAACTTATGGACAACAGTAATGATGATATTCTTGCCTTCCGCAAGTAACTTGCGGAGTTTAGAAGAATCATCGGCCCAGCCTACAGTCGAACTGACATCTGCAAATTGCCTGATAGTGTTACGTATTTGCTTGTCAAGGTTTACTCGGTCTGTTACGACCAGAACGGTATCATACAAGAATTTACCGTCCTTCTTTAGCGCAATAAGCTGATGAGCAAGCCATGCGATTGAGTTTGACTTGCCACTTCCCGCACTGTGTTGAATCAAATATTTTCCTCCAACCCCATCATGTTCTGCGTCATACAGCAGTGACGTGACAACTGACAATTGATGATATCGAGGAAATATCTGCTTATAGGTTTTCGCTCCAGTGTCAGGGTCTTTATCTTCTACAATCTGAGCGTAGTTTTGCAGGATATTCGATAGTTCTGCCTTTGTAAGAATATTCTCCCACAGATAACCGGTTCGGTAGCCGACAGCCACATCAGGATTGCCTGCTCCATCATCCCTACCTTTATTAAATGGTAAAAACCACGATTTTTGACCTTCGAGTTTAGTACACATCATGACTGTATTTTCGTCAACGGCGAAATGAACCATGCACTTCTTGAAGCTAAAAAGAGCCGCGTTGTGAGGCTCTTTGGGGTCACGGTCACGGCAGTATTGAAGAACGGCATCATGAGTTTTTTGTTTTGTTATATCATTCTTCAGTTCAAGAGTAATGATAGGTAAACCGTTAAGAAATATCACTAGATCCGGCGACATTGCTGAGGAGTCACTGACATAGCGAAGCTGTCGAGTCACACTGAAGATATTCTTCTTATACATCTCTGCAGCATCGGCATTATCATCTACGGGAGTCGGAAAGTAAAATTCCAGATGACGGTGCTTATAGCGCATACCACTCCGCAATATTTTTATGACACCATCGCTCCGAAGTTTCGAGGCAAGCGCAGATAGAAATTTCGTTTTTTCAAGTGGAGTGTCGAGAATATGCAAATCCCCAATTGCCATTGGTTGAGTATCGTTGAGAAAGCGAAATAGGCGTACTGTATCAATAGCGTATTCGCGGTTATAGTCTCCCGTAACACCTTGTTCGAAATTGTTTACCTCAACGAGATGCTTTGTGATGGTCGTTTCAAAGCCCTTTTCACTCATATCAGTTCTCATCATCGCCCAGGTCCTCCTCTGTTCCATTTTCATCATCTGCGGTAGCAGATTCATCTTCGACAGCTTCGTAGTTGGGGACTTCGATATCACGCAAGTCAATTTTTCCTGTTACTGCATCCGAAATTATTCGTGTTTTATATTCTTCAACGAGAGAAATCTCTTTCCTCAGCTTCAAGCTTAAATCATCAATCTCTTTACATTTTTTTTTGAGGTAATCTGCGATGGCTTCTTGCTCTTCAAATGGAGGGACAGGAATATCGAATGCTTCAAAGTTTTCTCTCGGCAACCGCCACCGGCCCTTCTCTGCAGCTCCTCGACCAAATGTATAGAATATTCTTCGGTGATAACAGTTTTGAAGTAGCTTTAAGAAGTACTCTGGGGAATCTTCTGAATCATTTCTTAATTGAAACACTCTATAGTCAGGGCTAGTAACTCCATGGATCTTAGAATAGTCCACATATCCTGTTATCAAGTCCATATGATTCATTGCGAAATCACCAGGATTGACAAACTGATACCCTGAATAGTCTTGAGCTATTTGCCCTTCGTTGCTCTTTACGTTTTTCACTTTCAAGCCGTGTTGCGTTATGGAAAGTACATTATAACCCTCACTGCCAGCGATATTCTTCTTGATTCTGAAATGCTTCTTGATGGTACTGACCTGCCAGTGGGTGGGGATGGTTCCTAGCCACTTTACACCGCTGTCCTTCATGTTCACATTGGCATTAATGCCCTGCGTTACGGCAGTACTAATAATAGCATTCTTTAGTTCTTTCAGGCATTCAATCTCGCGCCGTTTTGAGCGAACAAGTTTGTTTATATGGCTGATACGCCATTCAAGCCATCGTACGATTTGGTCTTGCTCGTCGCGGGGCGGATAATAGAACACAATATCTTTCATTTTAGGTATGGGTAAATCCCATTGACCAACCCTGATACCTATAGAAAGTGCTGCAAATTGTCCAGCGTAATAACAGCTTCGCATAGCTCTATGAAAGAATTCCTTCCCGTCGAATCGTAAGTCAAAAACATAATACGCAGGACTTATAACGCCATCTAATTCAGAAACCCCATATGATCCTTGCCATGCTTTCATCTTATTGACGGCAAATTGCCCTTTTTTAACCACGAGATAACCTGATAAATCCTGTGGTACTGCATTTGGGTTTTCGTTCTTGTCTAAGCTACGTGGGACAACACCTCTTTCGCGTACAACGGAAAGCAATGGTAAGTTAGGTTGGTTTTTCTCAATCATGCGCTTGAGAATTCGCCGCAGAGTGGTTTGCGTCCAATGGTTTGGAAATTCCATCATGCAAGCCCTCCTAACACTTCATCAAGCATACCATCTGTCTCGCGCTCCAAAGCACGGATCTCTGCTACAATGTCTTTTACATCTCGTAACTCAGCTGGCTTGTAGAAGTATTTCGTAAAGCTGATTTCCGCACCAATTTTCACGGCGCCGGGTTCGTACCAAGCATCTGGCGAATACGGTTTGATTTCGTTTTTAAGGAAAGCCTCCAGCCCACCTTCATAAGTCAGTGGCACGATTTCCGATTCGGTCAAGTTCTTGTCCGCCTCGTAACCGCCTTCCGGCAGTTCGATGGGGTCGGCGTTTTCGTTAACTTCGGTGAACATGTCGCGTATCAGCTTCAGCCGGCCTTTAGTCAGTGTGGTCTTCGCCTTTGGGTGCCCCTTCTTATAATTTTCAAGCGCCTTCTCGACCATCGAAATAAACACTTTATACGAAAGCTCCCCTTCTATCGTCATTTTGGAAACAACCTTATAAAGCACGTCATCCTTCTTACTCTCTTTGAGTTCATCCAGCTTGTCCTCCGTTATGCTCATAGATAACCGGAGCGGACGGAGAATATCCACAGCAAAGTATCCGAAGTCCTCATTTCTAAGGACCAAACTGAATTCAGGATCGGCAGCCTCAAACGCAAGGTATATCTTCAAAATTTCTTCCCGGAGAGTTCGAGTTATCTCGCAGTTCTTTTCTCCGATATTCTTACGAAGGGGTTTTTTAAGAGATGTCGCGTTTATGAGCTGAACCTTGCCTCTACGCTCTGGCGACTTTTTATTGGTCAATACCCAAAGGAAGGTGCCTATCCCTGTGTTATAAAACATCTTCTCAGGCAAAGCAACGATGGCTTCAAGCAAATCGTTCTTCATAATATATCGGCGTAAATTTGTCGCACCCTGTCCTGCTTTACCCGTAAAGAGAGCCGAGCCGTTATGAACTTCAATGATGCGGCTACCAAGCGGTGTTCCCATCTTCATTTTGCTGATATTGTTTGCGAGGAACAACATTTGCGGATCATCAATATCTGGAACAAAGGATACCTCTTCCCCATCCAGAACTGCCCTGAATCGGTTATCGGATATTTCGTCTTTCTTAATACCTCCCCATGCGTCCAGTTCTTTTTTCCAAGATGTACCGAACGGTGGGTTGGAAAGCATAAAGTCGAAAGACTGCCCTCTATATTTGTCATCCGATATAGTTGATCCGAAAAGAATGTTGTTGGCTTGTTCTCCTTCGCCTTTAACAAGCATATCTGAACGTGCAATGGCGTAGGTCTCGTCAAAGTTCTCCTGCCCGAATAAGTTAATGCTTGCCCGCTTCCCACCTTCATGGGCAATTTCAAGTATGCGTTCTTCGCCAACAGTTAGCATACCGCCGGTGCCACAGGCTCCGTCGTATATGGAATAAACATTGTGCTTAGCCTTGATTTTACTTTGTATCGGTATGAAAGCAAGCTCTGCCATCAGACGCACGATGTCGCGCGGTGTAAAGTGACGCCCGGCGTCGGTCACGTTCGTTTCCTCGTTGAAACGCCGGATAACCTCTTCAAAAAGCATCCCCATTGAATGGTTGTCGAGGGCGGGTAGACGAACAGTACCATCGTCATTCAGTACTGGACGACTTGAAAGATTAAACCTCCGATCAACAAATTTGCTTATCAACACGCCGAGGGAATTTGACTCGGATAGGCGGTTGATTTCGTTCCTAAACTGAAAGCGATTAATTATATCTTGGACATTCTTGGAGAAGCCGTTCAGGTAGTTTTCAAAATTCTGTTTTAGCTGTAGTCGGTTTGAAATTGCTGCAAGACTCTTCAGTGTATGTGGGGAACTGTTGCAAAAGGCTTCTTTCGTGATGCCGCAAAGCCACTCGTCGGGGTTCTGGACTCCTTCTGCATCCAGACGTGCTTTTTCCTTTAATACATCTTTTTTTGTTTCCTCAAGAATAGCGTCAAATCTCCTGATAACGGTCATAGGCAGAATCACTTTTCGATAGTCGCCTACATCGTATGTATCAACGAGGCAATCGTTTGCAATAGACCAGATAAAAGAAACAATTTGATTGTAGTTTTGTGTATCCATAAATCCTTCCTCATATAAATTTAGATTATTTTTACGATTCATCCGAAGCGACTTCCATGATATCTCCGATGTCGCATTCGAGAACCTTACAAATTTTTACGAGTATCTCTGTGTTTATATTCTCGTTTTTACTCAACTTAGTCAAAGATGTAGTACTCATCCCTGTGGCTTCGCGGAGATCTTTTTTTTTTCATATCTTTATCAATTAGGATCTTCCACAGTTTTTTATAACTTACTGTCATAATCGCACCTCATTGTTAACCAATTTTAAGTATAACACTTCAAGCGAAGAAATGACATTTATTTTCGCAAATAAAGATTATTATTGCGTGAATGCAGATTGTTCGCAACTTGCGAATATTTTATGATTAGTTATTGACAACAATATTTTCAATGAGTATTATTTATTAGAAACATGCGAACATGCTAACGTGTAATTGGAGGAAAAATCATGGAGAACCGTTTTGGTAAGTACATTGAGGCAAAGCGTAAGGGCAAAGGCATAAACCTACGTAGATTTGCCGAACTTATCGACCACATGTCCCCTGCATATCTTAGTGATATTGAAAAAGGCAATCGGTATCCGCCTGACAGGGAAAAGATAGCTAAGATGGCCGAAGTACTTGGCCTCAATGCCAAAGAGACTGCAGATCTTTATGATCTAGCCGCATTTGATCGAGCATCAGTTGAGAAAGAGAAAAGCAGCACGATTTCGTCTGATTTGCCCGAATACATTATGAGTAATGAAAAACTCAGAGTTGCTCTTCGTGTAGCTCGAGACACTAATGCTGGTGATGACGATTGGATCAAAGTCATTGAAATGTTGGAAAACAAGTCGAACCAATAGGAGTCGATGCGATGTTCTATCTAGAGTATGATTTACCACAACTTATAAAAATCGCCGAAGACAGACTCCGCATTTTTGATGCCGAGCGCCTTAATGTCCCAAAACCTCTTGATGCGCTTGACTTTATTGAACTTGAGAATGGGTTGAACCTCCTGTTGGATCCACAACGATTGACACCCAATTTATCAATATGGGGGTTAACAGCTTTCAATGATGGCTATTGGTGGGTATGGCCAGAAGATGCAGAAATGCCAGTAAAACATTCAGTTCAGAAAGGCACGATCCTCATTGATGAACGATTATTACAGCCCGAAGTAAATGCGGGATTACGCAACTTCACTATACTTCACGAGGGCTTTCACTGGGTATTGCATCAAAAAGTATTCAGGCGGCAGAAAGTAGCTCTTTCAAAACATTTTAGCAAAGAAGATATTAATGTCCGTATTGGAAATCGAAAACCTGCATTTTCGGGTATTAAAATAACAGAGTGGCAGGCAAACGCAGCTGCAGCCGCCTTTCTTATGCCAGGTCAGGCTGTAACCCATGCATTTCTTGATATATTGAAAATCCCGCAGAAAAAAACACTTCCAATAAAATGGACACCAGAAATAGATAACCAAATCTTTAACATGGCCAATATGTTTAGTGCGTCATATAGCGCAATGAAATATCGTCTTTTAGACTTGGGATTACTAACAGGTATCGCATACAGTTCTGAGAAGACCAACTTAAACTGAAAATGTGCATAAATAAAGGGGCAATATTTTGTAAAAATGTTAGAAAAACGCGTACAAGCATACATGGAATACAAGGAGAGGCCGCATGGGAATAAAAGAATTCAAATATGAAAATCCTTGCCTCTATTGCAAAAGGGGAGAAACACTAACTAGCAATATTGCGGAAATAAATATCAGCTATGAATACAGCGAATATCACAATATTTGTAGTTATAATATACGAACAAAACGAGGTATAGAACCTCGAGTAAGATCTTCCCCTAATGTACCTCGTAAACCTAGTCAAAACTACAAAACAATTATCTATCGTGATTAGTTTTACCAACCAATCCGAATCAGAAATATGTACCACCAAAAAATTGTCAATACAAGGAGAAGTTATGGATATTCCCATGAGATGCCCAAATTGTGGAAAGCGAGCATTCGATACATCCGGTTTTCACTCAACGCTCCAACCGCTTGAGATCTCGCTTAAATGTCCCCAGTGTGGCCGGATCGTAAGGGTCCCGATCGTACGGGACAGGTGCCTGCCCAACAGGAAAGGAGGCAATCACGTTCATATCATAAATAAATAACTGAAGGGGGACCTCCCTCCCCTGGTATCAAGATATTTTGATAACCCGGTACATACCGAGCAATGGGGCCGCATGGCGAGCCACCGAATAGCCGGATGATCCATAAAACACCTGTTTTGTGATCATCCGGTTTTTTTATGCCCATCAGGACCGTTCGCTTCATTGGTAAAAGTTAATGGTCATCACCACCCGGGTCCGTTGGATCCAAACGACAGCATCCTTGGTGCCTAGCCAGGATTTCCCCACCGGGATGCACCACATCAATCACTGAACGCCGGCTGTAGGGAATGCACCGGTCGAAGGTCAAAACGGAGATACGTTTTGATTTCGGCCTGCACGCCTTAGCCGCTGCATACCCGAATACCTGTCTCCGTTTTGCCCAAACCCCCAGGAGGGGCACATGGCAAAGGATACCAAGACAGAATTCTTTTATTACATCGATGGAAAACCGTACCGACTTACCCCGGGTAAGAACGGAATCACAGAGGAAATCATCACTGTTCTCCGCGACTCGTACCATTCTGAGCATTTGAACGATCGGTATGAAGATGAACTGCAGGATGCGAAGTTCAAATTCTCAAAGATTCTTCACGATGCCAACCCGGCAACTCATCCTAACGATCCTATCGAGCATCTTGTGGATAATTCCCAAGCCCCTGAGGAGATCCTCTTCCAGGACGAGCTATCTCCCTCGATCAGGGATCAAGTACACACGCTCATTTCCCAATTGATCCCTGCCCAACAGGAGCTTTTCTGGAAGCTCTGTGAAGGCCGACAACTTGTCGATATCGCCCGGGAGGAAGGGACCACGGACAATGCGATCCGTAGCCGCCGCAGAAAGATGTTCGATCGTATCAGGGCTCTCTATGCTGAGGAGTTCGGGGATGTATAGTCCCCGTTTTCTCCTTGGGGTACGGATTTCAGGTATTAAGCAGAGGATGTACATACGGGGTGATGACACACCGAAACAACCTCCGGGGAAACACCCCGTACAGCGATGGAGAAACACAATGAAACTTCAACACAGGGTCCAGATCAATGTGGCCCAAGGCGGGGAAGGAACCCAGGGAGTG
>Ga0334898_1001653_pt1 | contig 23565 bp, 14 predicted proteins | sample GraSluR3_MG_10_FD_207228 | JGI IMG/M metagenome (GOLD analysis project Ga0334898, IMG submission 207228) | Sludge microbial communities from methane-producing bioreactor in Wageningen University, Netherlands - Granular Sludge_3_08-R3 | ecosystem: Engineered > Bioreactor > Anaerobic >... | reverse complement strand
CCGAACGCTCGCGATGCCTGTTGCTCGGTTGTCATGAGCCCTATCGTACCCGCGAGATGCCGATAGCGGCAATCCGCGGGGCGCGGGGGGCGCCGGAGCTTGTTTCTTGGCGGCCCCTCAAGAATACTCTAGGATTCCGGTCGCGCTCGTCCGCGTGGCACCCCGCCGCCGCAGCCTGAACAAGGAAGCTTCGCATGATTTGGCGACTGCCTCTCGGCGCTCTCTTGCTGTGTCTTGCCGCCACCCCGCTCGCCTCGGCGGGCGAGGAAATTCAGGTCGGCGGTCTCACGTGCGAATACCTGGTCGATCCCGTGGGAATCGATGTCCTCCACCCCCGACTCAGTTGGCTCCTTTCGGCCTCGGAGCCCGAGCGTCGGGGGCTGGCCCAAACGGCCTACCAAGTGCTCGTCGCCACGAGCGAGGAAACGCTCGCCCGAGGCCAGGGCGACCTCTGGGATTCGGGGCGCGTCGAGTCCGACCAGTCGGTGCACGTCGTCTACGCGGGAAAGCCGCTCGCGTCGCGCCAGCGATGCTACTGGAAGGTCCGCGTCTGGGACAATCAAGGGCACGACTCCGGATGGAGCGAGCCGGCCTTCTGGTCGATGGGCATCCTCAGCCGCGACGAGTGGCAGGCCCAGTGGCTCGGCTATACGAAGCCGCTGGCCGAACCGACCGACTGGCGCCAGGAGGCGTCGAGCCCCCTCTTCCGGAAGACTTTCGATCTCGAAAAGCCGGTCGAACGGGCCGTGGTGAGCGTTTGCGGGCTGGGATACTACGAGTTGCGGCTCAACGGCGCCAAGGTCGGCGATCACGTGCTCGATCCGGCCTTTACCCGCTACGATAAGCGGGCGCTCTACGTCACCTACGACGTCACCGAGTCGCTCAAGCAGGGCAAGAACGCGGTGGGCGTGATGCTGGGCAACGGATGGTACAACATGCACACCCGCGCCGTCTGGGACTTCGATCGGGCTCCTTGGCGCGACCGTCCCACCGTGCTCTTGAATCTGCACGTCGAATTCGCCGACGGCACCTCGACGACGGTCGCGAGCGATCTCTCCTGGCGGGCCGCGACCGGGCCCGTCGTGCTCGACGGGATCCGCAATGGGGAGTTTTACGACGCCCGCCTCGAGATGCCCGGCTGGGACACGCCCGATTTCGACGATTCGGCCTGGGCGATCCCCGACATCGTCCCGGGCCCGAAAGGCGTGCTCCGTGCCCAGATGATGCCGCCCATCCGCGTGATGCAGACCGTCACGCCGGTAAGCGTCGCCGAGCCGAAGCCGGGCGTATTCGTCTTCGACATGGGACAGAACATGGCCGGCTGGGCGCAGTTGAGGGTTTCGGGCCCGGCCGGCACGAAGGTCGTGCTGCGATACGCCGAGCGTCTGGCCGCGGACGGCACCCTCGACTCCGAGGAGATCGGCAAGTACGTCAAGCAGGGTCCGTTCCAGACCGACGCCTACGTCCTCAAGGGCGAGGGGTTGGAGGTCTGGGAGCCTCGCTTCACGTACCACGGGTTCCGCTACGTCGAAGTGACCGGATTTCCCGGCACGCCAACCCGCGACAGCCTCTGGGGGCGGGTCGTGCATACGTCATTCGAGTCGGCTGGGTCGTTCCGCTGCTCGAGCGAGTTGCTCAACGCGATCCAGGCGATCACGCGCCGCGCGTACCGCAGCAACTACCACGGCTATCCCACCGATTGCCCGCAGCGCGAGAAGAACGGCTGGACGGGCGATGCCCACTTGGCGGCCGAGCAGGCCCTGTACAACTTCGACAACGCCGCCTCGTACCTCAAATGGATGAACGACTTCCAGGACGAGCAGCAGGACGACGGCAACCTGCCCGGCATCGTGCCGACCTCCGGCTGGGGCTACCACTGGGGGAACGGGCCCGCCTGGGACAGCGCTTATGTGCTGATTCCCTGGTACCTGTACCTCTACCGCGGCGACGTTGGCGTGCTGGCCGAGCACTACGAGGGCATGAAACGCTACGTCGACTTCATGACCGGCAAGGCGAAGGGCCACCTCGTCGAGCACGGGCTGGGCGACTGGGTGCCCGCCCGCACCGAGACGCCCGTCATCGTGACCTCCAGCGCCTACTACTACGTCGACGCGACGATCGTCTCGAAGGCCGCGGCCCTCCTGGGCAACGACGACGACGCCCGCCGCTACGCCGAGCTGGCCGAAGCGATCCGCAAGGCGTTCAACCGCGCCCTGTATCGCGGCGACGGGCTGTACGCCAACGGGAGCCAGACCGCGCTGAGCTGCACCCTGTTCCAGGGCCTGGTCGAGCCGTCCGAACGCGAGGCCGTGGTTCGGCAACTCGTGGCCAACGTCGGGCAGAACGAGGGGCACCTCGACACCGGCATCCTCGGCGCCAAGTACCTTTTCCACGCCCTGACCGAGCAGGGCCGGGTCGATGTGGCCTACCAGATCGCCACCCAAACCACCCCCCCCAGCTACGGCGACTGGATCGCGCGGGGTGCCACGACCCTTTGGGAGGACTGGCCCGGCGAGGGATCGCTCAACCACGTCATGTTCGGCGACATCAGCGCCTGGTTCTACAAGGCGCTGGCGGGCATCCTCGTCGATCCGCAGCGGCCGGGCTTCAAGCACGTGATCATCCGCCCGAGCCCCGTCGGAGACCTGACCTCGGTCGAGGCGACGCACGACTCGATGTACGGAACGATTCGCAGCTCGTGGGAACTCGACGGCGGGCGCATCCTCCTGAGCGTGACCGTCCCCGTCAACGCCACGGCCACGGTCTACCTGCCGGCTCAGAGCGTCGACGTGGTGACCGAACGCGGCCGCCCCCCCGCCCGCGATTCCGGCGTCGACTTCCTGCGCATGGAAAACGGGCGCGCCGTGCTCGAAATCGGCTCAGGGAACTACCGTTTCGAGGCATTGACGCCAACTTTCTGACCCGACTCAGGCGAGTGTCTCGCTCGGGTCGGCACCTGCGCGCCCCGTGGTGGCCGGGGCCGGATCATGGGTCGCCCCGCCGCAATTGATACTGGTCTTCTGGGGGGTATTTGGCGATTTCGGAGTATCGGCCCTCACGATGCCGGCACTTTCTTTGCGTGCCCCAACCAGCGAGGGGGGTGCAGAGGTCGTGCGGTTCCCATTCGAGCCCTGCGACCGCGGATGTCTCGGAAGACTTCCGCCGTTTGCCCCCCAAAATGATGAGTCCTCGCGGTTTCCAGCCGCGCAACACCCTTGCGGAGGTTTGGGATAACCTAGGGTTTCTTGAAACGCCGGATTTGCGTGCCGGCTCGGGCCGCGCGGCGCGGGTGGCCCGCGAAGCGTCCAGGCAACCGCCAGCGAGGACAGGATAGAGTGTCATGCCGACCGGCTTGAAGGAGACCTTTCGGTTCCTCACCGACACGGAAAACGAATCGGCCGTCGAGGTGCTGATCGCGGGGCTCGAATGTCCCCACCGGGGCATCCGGGAGCGGGCCTTGCGCGCGTTGCTGGCGCGTCGCAGCGCGCGCGGGCACACCGCGGTGTTCCGCCGCCTGCCGAAACTCGACGCTCGATGCCACGCGATCGTGGGGGAACGTCCCGGTCGCCTGCTCGCCGCGGCCAAGGAAGCCCTCGGTTCGCGCGACGCGGACGTCATCGCGGCCGCGCACGACGCCATCCTGACCTTTCGTCTCTACGATGCGATGCCGGTTCTCACGGCCATGCTCAGCGACAAGCGAAATCCCGACCCGGGACGCACGGCCGAGACGATCCTCGCGCTGGCCGATCGGTTCTATCAGGAACTTTCGGCGCCGGATCGCCCGTCGCAACGCCACGACATCGACAGCTTACGCCGGCGGCTCACCGGGACGCTGGAAGAGGCGGTCGGGCGATTCCGGAGCCAACCGAAATCCGAGGTCGTCGAAGCCTTCTTGATGCTGGCCAGACAACAGAACGTCTACCTGCGACGGATCTTGCAGGAGCCGGGCGACCCGACGCGGGAGATTGTGCTCGAAATCCTGCGCACCAGCTCCCGCGGGGCCGTTCTCCGCCTGCTCTTGGGGTTTCTGGAAGACGCGCAGCTTCCCAATGCCGTACGTTCGGTCCTTTCGTCTCGCGACGACGCGAAGTTCGTCGAAAACCTGCTGCGCTGCACGGCGCCCCGCCCTTCGCGCCAGGTCGCCAAGACGCTGGCGCGTTTCGAGACGTTCGCCTGGGCCCGTCCCGACCACGACCTGCTGGTAACCCTCGATGGCGAGGTCCAGGAAAGCGCAGTGCATTTTCTGATGGCTTCGGGGATGCCCCACGCCGCGGTGTTCGGGGTGTTGAAGCATCTGCTCGCCGAGGGCAAACCGGGCGGGCGGCGGGCCGCCGCCGAGCGACTGGCCGAGTTCGAGGGGGCCGAGGCCGACGCCCTCGTCGTCGAAAAGCTGGAGGACGAGGACCCCGGCGTGCGGGCCCACCTGATCGGGCAGGTTCGCCAGCGGCAGATTCCCGGCGCCATGTCGCTGCTGATCCGGTTCGTCGATAGCCCACACCACGAGGTGCGCCAGGCCCTTCGAGACGCCCTGCCCGAGTTCTCCTATCGCCGATTCATGGCAAACCTCGATTCCATCGACGCGGACCTGTTGCCCACGGCCGGGCACGTGGTCGGCAAGGTCGACGGCGACGTTCGCATCCGGGTGGCCACGGACCTCGAAGGACCGTCGCCGGTAAAACGCCGCCGCGCGGTGGTGGCGGCATCCGCCATGGGACTGGTGCGCGATATGGAGGAACGGATCATCAACCGGCTCTCCGACGACGACCACATGGTCCGCCTCGCCGCCGCCCAGGCGCTGGCCCAGTGCGAGACCGTACCAAGCTGGGATGCGCTGCGCGATGCCTTGCTCGACCGCAGCGTCGTGGTCCAGGAGGCGGCCGAACAGAGTCTCACCAGGATTGCCCAGTCGCTGCAGACCGACGTGGAAGAGGAGTCGGAGGAGGTGATGTCGTGACGGGACCGTTGGAATGGCTGACCGGCTGGGTCGAACGCGGGTTATTGAACCCCTTGGGCGGCCTCGTTGTGGCCAATGTTCCGGTGCCCAGGGCGGCCGAAGTCGACACCGGGCGGCTCGTTGCCCTGCTACTCGGAACGGGGTTAGTCATTGGAGGAGTCTGCGGCGGCCTTGCGCTGGCTCACCGCCTTGCCCATGATCGGCGGTACCGAAGCCCCGAGACCGTGTTCCGGGGGCTCTGCAAGCTTCACGGGCTCGACGGCGCGACCCGGCGTCTGCTGCGACGCGTGGCGAGACATTACCGCCTTGCCCACCCGGGTTGCCTGTTCGTCGAACCGAAGTGGCTCGACCCGACCCGTCTGGTTCCGTCGTTTCGGGCACAGGCCGCCGAGTTGGAGCGTCTGCGGCATGAGATTTTCTACGTCCAGCGGACGGCCGCGGAGTCCCCCGCCAAAACGAGGGGTGACGAACAGCCCGGCCCGTGAGCGCGCTGTCGCTGGCGAGGGCGACCGAGGAGGAATCTGCGGGGACGCAGAGAACCCTCCCCACCCGAGGTTCGTAACAAGCCGTATGCGCGTTGTCTGCCCATCGCGGCCGACGGTTCGGGCGGCATGTTGCGGTGGGCGGTCGGGCGATTATAATGTGCCTTCAACACCTGCCTGAGTCGGACTGCTTCCGGCGTTTCGGAACCTTCTCCGAAATCGAATCCCCCCAAATGTGATACGTGATTGGAGCGATCGACCATGACGCAACAGCAAGGTCCCGCCATGATCGAGGCCGAGGGGCTTTCGAAATACTTTGGCGATTTTGCTGCCATCGAGAACGTCTCGTTCAAGGTCCACCAGGGGGAGGTGGTGGCGTTCCTCGGCCCCAACGGCGCCGGCAAAAGCACCACGATGAAGCTCCTGACCGGCTACCTCGCCCCGTCGGCCGGAACCGCCCGCATCGCGGGGCACGACATGACGACCGATCGCCTGGCGGGTTCGGCCCGCTTGGGCTATCTGCCCGAGAACGGCCCCCTCTACCTCGACATGTCGCCCCGCAGCCTGCTCGAGTTTTTCGCCGATGCCCGCGGCCTGGCCGGCGCGCGGCGGCGCGAGCGGATCGACGCCGTGGTCGATCTGTGCGGCCTGGGCAACGTGATCGGCAAGCCCATCGGAAAGCTGTCGCGCGGATACCGCCAGCGCGTGGGCATGGCCCAAGTGCTCCTGCACGAGCCCGACGTGCTGATCCTCGACGAGCCCACCGCCGGCCTCGATCCCAACCAGATCCACGACGTTCGCGACACGATCCGGAAGCTGGGCGAGAACAAGACGATCCTCCTGTCGACCCACATCCTCCAGGAGGTCGAGGCGATGGCCGATCGAGCCTTGTTCATCGACGAGGGACGGTTGATCTACGACGGTTCGATCCGCGACCTCATCGGCGCGGGCAAGCCGCTCGACGAGCGGTTCCGCGAACTCACCGGCTCCGGGGCTCGCTAGACGCGGCCGCGCCTTGCCCCGGCGAGGCGCGGGGGGCTCGCCCCCAACCTCCCTCGCTCCACTCCCACTTGGCAACGTGAACAAAGAAGATAGAAGTCGGTAAAAACCATGAACGCAGCGGTCCTACGATCGGTCTTCAAGCGGAACTTCGTGGCGTACTTCGCCAACCCGACCGGGTACCTGTTCATCTGCATGTTCGTGCTGCTGAGCACCGTGGCGGCGTTCTGGCCCAACGAGTTCTTCAACACGAACCTGGCCAATCTCGACCAGTTGAGCTTCGGGCCGGCCAACCCGTTCCGAAGCTTTCCGTTCATCATGCTCGTGTTCATCCCGGCCATCACCATGGGCATCTGGGCCGAGGAGCGCCGCCAGGGCACCGACGAGCTGCTGCTGACGATTCCCGCTGCCGACCTCGACATTGTGCTGGGCAAGTACCTGGCCGCCGTGGCCATCTTCTCGGTCGCGCTGCTGTTCTCGCTCGTGAGCAACTTCGTGGTGCTGCGGATCCTGGGCGATCCCGACACGGGGCTGTTTCTGGCAACCTACCTCGGCTACTGGCTCACGGGGCTCGCCATGCTGGCCGTCGGCATGGTCGCCTCGTTTCTCACCTCGAACCTGACCATCGCCTATATCCTGGGCGCCGCGCTGAACGCGCCGTTGGTCTTCGCCGTGTTCGCCGAGGGAATCGCCGCCGGGCGGGTCGCCCACGCGATCAAGCAGTGGAGCATCACCGAGCAATTCCGCGATTTCGGCCGGGGCATCCTGAGCCTGTCGGGACTGCTGTACTTCGGCACGATCGCCGCCGTGATGCTCTACTTGAGCATGGTGTTCATCGGGCGCCGCCATTGGCGCCGCGCCACGCTCATGCGGGGCCACTACACGGTGCGCACCCTTTCGCTTGCGGCCATCGCCCTGTCGGCGGTCGTGTTCTTCTCGTACCACGACGTGCGGGTCGACGTGACCAGCGAGCGGCTCAGCTCGCTGTCGCCCCAGACCCTCCACCTGCTGAAGAGCCTCAACCTCGAGCGGCCCGTCCAGATCGAAGCCTTCATCAGCCCCGAAGTGCCCGAGTCCTACGTGCAGACCCGCCTGAACCTGATCGCGATGCTTCGCGAGATGGCCAAACGGGGCGGGGCCAAGGTCCAGTTGACGATCAACGACACCGAGCAATACAGCGAAACCGCCGCCCGCGCCGAAAAGCGCTACGAAATCACGCCCCGCGAGGTCACCACCTTGGATCGGGGCACCTACTCCCGCCAGAGTCTTTTCATGGGCGTGGCCTTCACCTGCGGGCTCGAGAAAGTGATCCTGCCCTTCATCGACCGCGGGATCCCCGTCGAGTACGAGTTGGTCCGATCGATCGCCACCGTCACCGAGCAGCAGCGCAAGAAGATCGGCATCCTCGACACCGACGCCCAACTCTACGGCGGGTTCGACATGCAGATGATGTCCAGCAGCGCGAATTGGCCCATCGTCGACGAGCTGCAGAAGCAATACCAGGTCGAGCGGGTCGATCCGAACGTTGCGATCTCCGACGATTACGACGCGCTGCTGGCCGTGCAGCCCTCGTCGCTGGGGCCCGAGGCCATGGAGAACTTCGTCGCCGCGGTGCGGCGCGGCGTGCCGACGGCCATCTTCGAGGACCCCCTGCCCGTGTTCGCCGGCAACGTTCCCGGAACCACGGCTCCCAAGCGTCCTCCCGGGGGCATGAACCCGATGATGATGCAGCAGCCCCCGCCGCAGAAAGGCGACCGCGTCGCGCTCTGGGATCTGCTCCAGGTCGATTTCGGCGAGACCCAGGTCGTCTGGCAGGACTACAACCCCTACCCCAAGCTGGCCGACCTGCCCAAGGAGTTCGTGTTCGTCGACCGGGCCAGCGGGGCCGAGCAGCCCTTCAACCCGGCCAACGCGATTTCGTCGGGCTTGCAGCATCTGCTGTTTCCGTTCCCCGGGTCGATCCGCAATCTTAACGTCTCCAAGATGAAGTTCACCCCGCTGGTCACGACGAGCACGAAGACGGGAAGCGTCAACACCGACGACGTGTTCACGATGTCGCTGTTCGGCATGGGAGGCGACCTCAATCCGAACCGGTCTCAGCAACCGACCCACGATGCCTACGTGTTGGCGGCCCACATCACCGGCACCCCGCCCGGCCACCTCGCGTCGGACGAAGGCGACGGCGACGGCGCGGAGGACGGCGACGAGGAACCGCCCGCCGACGGCGCGGATGAGGGCGCCGCGGAGGCGGCCTCGTCCGAGCCGGACGAGCCGGCCCGCCCCCGACAGGGCCCGATCAACGTGGTGCTCGTGGCCGACATCGACATGCTTCACCGGAACTTCTTCCGATTGCGGGAGCAAGGCGACGTTCCCGAGGCCGGCATCCACTTCGATTTCGACAACGTCACCTTTGTGCTCAACGTGCTCGACAAGCTGGCTGGCGACGACCGGTTCATCGAGATCCGCAAACGGCGGCCCAAGCACCGCACGCTCACCCGCATCGAGAAGAGCACCGAGCAGGCCCGGCGCGAGACGGCGGCGGCCATCGAGCGGCTCCGCGAAGAGTACCGAGCGACGGAGGAGGAAGAGGACGAGAAGCTCCGCAAGCGGATCGACGATCTCCGCAAGGAGATGGAGAGTAAGAATCTTCCCACCCATGAGGTTCTCAACCGCGTGGGCATGGCCCAGCAGGACGGCGAGCGTCGCAAGGCGACGAAGCTCGAGCAGCTCAAGCAGCAGCAGGACCGGGAGATCAACCGGATCGAGACCAACCTCAACCTGGAGGTCCGCCGTTTGCAGAACTTGTACAAGATGTGGGCCGTGTTCCTGCCGCCCATCCCTCCGCTCTTGATCGGCGGGGTCGTGTTCTTCACGCGGCGGGCGCGGGAGCGCGAGGGCGTGGCCCGCTCGCGGCTCCGCTCCTGAGCGCGCCGTCTCCCCTGGGATTTCTCAACCGAAAACGACGCTTCACGGCGCAAGCAAGTCGAGCGAGGAAATATGGCAATGAACGAAAACCGGAAAACCATCACGTTCGTGGCGGTGGCCGTCGTGGCGGCCCTGATTGCCTGGATCGGGCGGCCCTCGTTGCGCGGCTCCGGCGTCGACGAGGGCATCGTGGGATCGACGCTCTTCGAGAAGTTCGACGACCCCCTCCAGGCGGCCAGCCTCGAAATCATCGAGTACGACGAAAACACGGCCACGGTCCGCCCCTTCAAGGTCGCCCAGGTCGCCGACCAGTGGTCGATCCCCTCGCACGACAACTATCCGGCCGACGCCAAGGACCAACTCGCCACCGTGGCCGCCGGCATGATCGGGCTGACGGTGCTCGAGCTGGCCAGCGACAGCCCGGGCGATCACGCGCTGTACGGCGTCGTCGATCCCAACCCCCGAACCCTCAAGGCCGGCGACACCGGCGTGGGAACCCGCGTCGAGATGCGTAACCGGTCCGATGAGGTGCTCCTCTCCCTGATCGTCGGCAAGAAGGTCCCCGACCGCGACGGCCTCCGCTACGTCCGCCCGACGGGCCGCGACGCCGTGTTCGTCGTCGCCATGAAGGCCGACAAGATCTCGACCAAGTTCGAAGACTGGATCGAGAAGGACCTGCTGAAGCTCCAGACCTGGGACGTGCGCAAGGTCCGCATCCACGACTACTCGGTCGACGTCCTGGCCGGCGTCCAGACGCCGCGGAGCGACATGACCCTGGCCTATGACGACCGCGAATCGAAGTGGAAGCTCGAACGCGACGAGGTCTTTCGCGGAGGAAAGTACGTCGAGCGGCCGCTCGGCGACGACGAGGAGCTCAACGCGACCAAGCTCAACGACATGAAGTACGCCCTCGACGATCTCAAGATCGTCGACGTCGCCCGAAAGCCCGAGGGCCTCAGCGCGAACCTGCGCGACCTCGGCGAGCTCAAGAAGGACGCCGAGAGCCTCCAGTCGCTGGCGAACTGCGGGTTTTACCCCGTTCAGGTCGGCAAGCGCATCGAGCTGCTCTCCAGCGAGGGCGAGATCAACGTCTTGATGAAAGACGGCGTCCAGTACGTGCTCCGGTTCGGGCAAGTCACGGGCACGGGAAGCGACGCGTCGGATGCCGCCGAAAAGGAGGAAGGGGCCGATCCCGAGGACGAAGGCGAAACGAAGTCCAAGAGCGAGGGCATGAACCGGTACCTGTTCGTCATGGCCGAGTTCAACCCCGACATCATCGAAAAGCCCGAGTTGGAGCCCCTGCCCGAGGTGGAAAAGGAGGGGCCGGCCGGCGACGCGGCGGAAGACAAGGCCGCCTCGGAGAAGGAAGAGCCGCCGGCCGAAGCGGAGGACTCGGCCGAAGAGGACGGCAACGACGAAGACGCGGCAAAGGAGGAGAAAGAGGGCGAAAAGAGCGAAATCGAGCGCGAACGCGAGCGGATCGAGAAGGAAAATCAGCGCAAGCAGGACGAGTACGACGAAAAGATCCGCAAGGGCAAGGAGCGCGTCCAAGAGCTCAACGCGCGCTTCGCCGACTGGTACTACATCATCTCGAACGAGGTGTACGAGAAGATCCATCTCGGCCGCGACGATGTCGTCAAGAAGAAAGAGAAGGACGAGGAAGCCGACAAGGCCGAAGAGGGGCTCCCGAGCAGCGACGACGCGGCGGCCGAGAAACCCGACGACGCGATGGAAGCGCCCGAGCCCGACGCCGACCAGCCCGACGAGGCCGAGGCGGAGAAAGCCGAACCGGCCGAAAAGTCCAAGGAAGAGGCTGCGGGCGATTCCGATCCGGCCAAACCCGAAGCCATGCCGGAAGCCGAGGCCAAACCCGAGGGCAAGTCGGAGACCGAGGCGAAGCCGGAACCCGAGGCCAAGCCGGAGACCGAGCAGTAGGCCGATACCGTTTCGACCCTCGAGTGAGCCCACGGGTCGAAGCCCGTGGGCTTCTTGTTGCGCGACGCCGCGTTGCGTCTCTTGCCGGAACCTGCCGGTCCGCTAGACTTGACCGTATCGAGGTCCATTCCAGGCGAAACGGCAGGAGCAGTCATGGCTCAAACGGTGGTGATTTTCGGCGCCTCGGGCGACCTGACCAGCCGCAAGCTGGTGCCGGCCCTTTACGAGCTGCACCGCAAGAAGCGATTGCCCGAGCCGACGCAAGTCGTCGGTTTTTCGCGAACCGACTTTTCTCACGAGGCGTGGCGCGGGAAGCTGGCCGAGTCGACGCGGGAGTTTGCGGGGGCGAAGTTCGACGCGTCGGCCTGGGAGTCGTTCGCCCCGACGATCCACTACCATCGCGGCGACATCCACCGGCCCGAGGATTTCGGGCGCCTGGGAGAGTTCCTCGACGACATCGAAGGCGGGACGAACAGCAAGCGCGTCTACTATCTCTCGACGGCCCCCGAGTTCTATGAGCCGGCGGTCGCCCAACTCGGCGCGACGGGAATGGCCCGCGAGGGGCGCGGGCCCCGCCGCCTCGTGGTCGAGAAGCCCTTTGGAGTGGACCTGCCCTCCGCCCAGCGGCTCAACGAGGCCGTGCACCAGGTGTTCGACGAATCGCAGGTGTACCGCATCGACCATTACCTGGGGAAGGAGACCGTCCAGAACCTGTTGGTCTTGCGGTTCGCCAATGCGATTTTCGAGCCGATCTGGAACCGCAACTACATCGATCACGTGCAGATCACCGCGGCCGAGGAGGTCGTGGTGGGGCGCCGGGGCAACTACTACGAGTCGGCCGGCGTGTTGCGCGACATGTTTCAGAACCATCTGCTCCAACTCGCCGCCCTGACGGCCATGGAACCGCCCGCCCGGTACGAGGCCGACGCGATCCGCGACGAGAAGGTCAAGGTATTTCGGGCGATCCGGCCGATGGAGCCCGACGAGGTGGCCGCCCGCACGATCCGCGGCCAGTACCGCAAGTATCGCGACGAGCCCGACGTGGCGCCCGACAGCGAGACGGCCACCTTCGCCGCCGTCAAGCTATGCGTGGAGAACTGGCGGTGGAAGGGGGTGCCCTTCTACCTGCGGTCGGGCAAGGCCATGTCGTGCCGCACGACGCAGATCGTGATTCAATTCCGCCAGCCGCCGCTGAGGATGTTCGCCGGGGGGCCCCGCAGCGTCCACGAATCGAACCGCCTGGTGCTCCAGATCCAGCCCGCCGAGGGCATCCAGTTGCACTTCCACACGAAGGTGCCCGACGCGGGCATGCAGTTGCGTCTGACCGATCTGGCCTTCCGCTTTCAGGAAACGTTCAGCGGGGGCATGCCCGACGCTTACCAGCGCCTGCTGCTGGACGTCATGAACGGCGACGCCAGCCTGTTCGCGCGCTCCGACGAGGTCGAGCTGGCCTGGGGGATCATCGACCCGATCTCCCGGGCTTGGGCCGAGCACCGCCTGCCCGAGATCGCCCTCTACGAAGCGGGCGCCTGGGGCCCACCCAACTCGACCGAGTGGATGCGGCGCCAGGGCCGCGAATGGTTCGACGCCTGCCCCGTGCTCCATTGAACGGGCGGCTTCTTCTGATGGGGTTCACAACGTGGTTTGGCAGGCGACCATCGGCACGGCAACGCGACCGAGCGGACCTTCGATGACGCGCGACCCCGAGCTCCTGCCGCCGTTTCGGCTGGGAAGCCTCGCCGTCGACTTTCCCGTGGGTCTGGCCGCGCTGAGCGGGTACGGCGACTGGCCCATGCGGGTCATCGCCAAGCGGTTGGGCGCGGGACACACGACTGCCGAGGTGTTGCTCAGCCAGTTCGTGGTCAACGTGAGCAAGGGCCGAAAGGCGAGGCGGTTCCTCCGCGTCAGCGACGACGAGCATCCCGTGGGGGCGCAGCTCATGGGCGACGCGGTCGAGTCGATCGGCGCGGCCGCCGCCAAGCTCGTCGAGGCGGGATTCGACTGGATCGATCTGAATTTCGGGTGCCCGGTGAAGAAGGTCGTGGGCAAGTGTCGCGGCGGCTACCTGCTGAGCCGCCCGGAAGTGGCCCTGGAGATCGTCTCCCGGCTCCGCGACGCCGTGCCGCCCGAGGTGCCCGTCACGGTGAAAATGCGTCGCGGCATGGACGACAGCCCCGAAAGCCGCGACAGGTTTTACGCCATCTTCGACGGGGCGTTCGCGCGCGGCGCGGCCGCGGTGACCGTGCATCCCCGCACGGTCCGGCAGCGCTACGACGGGCGCAGCTCGTGGGAGTTCCTCCGCGAGGTGAAACGCCACGCGGGCGACCGCGTCGTCCTGGGCAGCGGCGACCTGTTCACGGCCCACGACTGCCTGCGCATGGTCGCCGAGACCGGCGTCGACGGCGTGATGGTGGCCCGGGGAGCGATCGGCAATCCCTGGATCTTCGCGCAGGTGCGGGCGCTGGCGGCGGGCCGGCCTCTTCCGCCGCCCAGCCTCGACCAACAGCGCGAGGTGATCGCCGAGCACTACCGGCTGGCCGAAAGGATCTACGGGCCCGTGGCCTGCGGTCGCGTGATGCGCAAGTTCGGCATCAAGTACGCAAGCCTCCACCCCCAGCCCGAACGGGTCCGCGACGCCTTCGTGGCGGTCCGCAAGCCGGGACAGTGGCGCACCGTGCTCGAGGGATGGTATGGCGTTTGACGACTTCAATTCTCTTGCCGTCATCGGGCGGTTCGGGTATGTAAGGGGAACGATGAACGAACGCCAGGTGGCTTCGGATCGCGGTTCGATAGGGGCGATGAGAATCGGGAGTCGGCTCCAGTGAAGCAGGACAAACACGAAGGACCCGTCGAAATCGCGCTGGTGGGCGATTTCACCGACAATCAGAACGATCTTTACGAGCGGCTCCTGGACGTCGAGCCGGGGGGCGAGTGCATCCTCTACTTCGATTCGCTGGGAGGCAGCCCCTACTCGGCCATGGGGCTGACCTCGTTGATCGTCTTGCGGGGGTTGCGCGCCGTGGGGGTCGTCGTCGGCGAATGCTCGTCGGCGGCCTTGTGGCCCTTTGCCGCCTGCTCGCGGCGGCTGGTGACGCCCTACAGCGTGCTGTTGTTCCATCCCATGAAGTGGCAAAGCGAAGAGAACGTGGCCCTGCCCGAGGCCGCCGAATGGGCCCGGCACTTCAGCCAGTTGGAGGGCGACATGGACCGCCTGCTCGCCGCCCTGTTCGACCTGCCGCTCGAAACGATTCAAGCCTGGTCCCGCCCCGGACGCTACCTGCTCGGCTCGGAGTTGGCCGAGGCCGGATTGGCCGAGTTGGTCGACCTGAAGCCGTTGGACCTGCTGCGCCCGCGAAGGAAGCGATGAGGTGGGCCTCGCATGAAGCCGGCGGCGTACATTCTCGCCCTTCTGACTCTCGCCTGGGCGACGGGCTGTGGGCGCGGAGAAGACGATCCGCGCCGCCGTTCGGCCGAACTCTTCGGCGATCTTCCCGGACTGAGCGAAACGCCTGACCCGCCGCTTCGCGACGAGCTTGCCCGCCTCGTCGACGAAGGCGGCACGCCCGCGCTGCTCGGCCGGAGCACGGTCGCCGACGCCGACAACGCGGCGGTCGCCTTGATGGGGCTGTTCAAACCCCATGCGATCCCGCGGATGCTCCGCAACGCGAGGGAGATTTTTCCGACCGGGCGTTTCCGGTTCGACCCGGCCAGACTGGAGCGGGCGATCCACTTTCGCCATTGGCACGAGGACGAGCGTGTGCAAGCCCGCGCCGCCCTGGCCCGGCCCGCCTGCGATTTCCCGATCGAGTATACGGCCGGTTTTGCCGCGGACCTGTCGTGCGTCGAGGTGGTTCGGCTGTGCGTCGATCTCGAAGCGTTCCACGCGGCCGAACAGCTCTTCAGCCGCGACGACGTCGCCGGGGCGATCGACTCGCTGGAGGTCATGTTTCGCCTGACGGCCCACCTGGCCGCCGTGAAGCATCCCACCGTACGGCTCGAGGCCGCGCTGGTGCGTCAGGACGCGCTGGCCGTCGTTCGGGCGGTCGTCGAGCACCCCGACATCAACAAGCCGCTCATTAGCCGGGGGCAATTGGCCGCGCTGGCCGCCGTGACCCGCGACCAGTTGAACACTTGGCCCGACGACGCCGGGGCCTGGATCGGCGACCGCGCGTTGGGAATGCACGCGTATGAACTGGTTCGGGCGGGGCTTCTCGGCGAATTGTTGACCGAGGAGGAAATCGAGCGGTTCGAGGCCGAGAAGATTCTCGACCAGTTGCCCGCGGCCGCCATGCGGAACGTCAATCGCGACGAATTGTATTACCTTCTGGCGATGCGCAAGGTGATCGAGGGCTGCAAGCGGCCCTTTTTCGAACGCCGCAGCGTGCTCGCCGAAATCGCCGACGACCTGCAGGCGAAACGCGACTCGCTCGAGTTTCCCGTGGTTGCCGGTCGCATCCTGTTGGTCGACCTCGAAGGAGGACACGCGATCCAGGCCGCCGATCGGGCCCGCGTCGAGGCTTGGGCGCTTGCCTTGAGCCTGGCGGCCGGCGACGAACCGTCCGGCTTGGAGATCAGCCCCCTGACGGGTAAGAAGTACCTCGTCGAGCGGGAGGCCGGCGTCATCCGGGTGTGGCCGTCGGGCGATCGGCAAAGCGGCGATCTTCCCGTCGTCGTCCCCGATCTGGCCGGTGTACAATCGGAGTGATGGCCCGTCGCAAGAGCACCCGCCGTGATTTCCTCCGTGGCAAGGCCGCCGTGCGCGCGGCCGCCGACGCCGCCCGCGGCCGGCTCGCCTCGGCGGGCCTCTGGCCCGAGGATGTCGGCGATCACGGCTACCTCATCCGGATCAGCCGCCGCGCCATGGCCTGCGACTTCGAGGTGGTTCTCAACGCCGGGCAGTACGAGGCCGGCACCGAGGCGGCCCTCGCCGCGCTCGACCTCGTCGAGGCGCTGGAGGATCAGATGACGGTCTTTCGGACCACGAGCCAGATCAGCCGCCTCAATCGCACCGCCGCCCACGAGGCCGTCGAAGTCGAGCCGCGGCTGTTCCGGCTGCTCGAGCGGGCACTGGAACTTCACCGGGCGACCGACGGGGCGTTCGACGTCACGGCCGGACCGTTGTGGAGGGCCTGGGGCTTCGCGCGCCGCCAGGCGACCCCGCCCAGCGACGATGCCATCGAGCAGGCGTTGGCCTGCGTGGGAAGCCATCTCATCGACCTCGACACCGAGACGAGAACCGTCCGCTTTCGGAAACCCGGCGTCGAGTTGAACCTGGGCGGCATCGGCAAGGGCTATGCGGTCGACCGCTGCGTCGAAACCCTGACCGCGTCGGGCGTCGAGCAGTTTCTTCTCGACGGGGGACAAAGCAGCGTGCGCGCCATGGGATCGAAAGCTTTGCGGCGGACCGATTGCGACGACGCGGCCTCGTTGGGTTGGGTGGTCGGTCTGGCCGATCCGTTGCGTCCGCTCCGCCGTCTGGCCGAACTGCGGCTCCGTGACCGGGCCCTGGGCACATCGGGATCAGGGCGCCAGTTCTTCCACCACGAGGGACGCCGGTATGGGCACGTCATCGACCCTCGAACCGGCTGGCCGGCCGACGGCCTGCTGTCGGCGACCGTCGTGGCGCCGACCGCCACCGAGGCCGATGCCCTGGCCACGGCGTTCTCGGTGATGGGGCCGCAAAAGGCCCTCGATTACTGCCGCGCCCGGCCCGAGTTGGGGGCCGTGTTGGTCGCTCCCCACCATGCCGGACCCGGATTCGAGGTCCACACGATCGGCTTGGAAGACGATGAGTTGCGAATTCTCGTCCCTTCGTCGGACAGCCCCGGTTTGCAGCGGGGGTAGATTCCGCCGTCGCGGCGAATTGCACGTGGAAGGCGCGGCGGAAACCGCAACCACGAAATCTTCCCATTCTTCTCGTCTTCCCCAGTTTTCCGGAGCTGGGCCAAAACCGGCGTAGAACCGTTCCCCGATCCCCGCTAAACTACGCAACTGGATGCGCCTCGCCCCCTCGACCGGGCGGGGTGCGGTCTGGGTCCGCTCTTGCGGCAAGGAGGCTTCGATGGCAGACTGGCCGTTCCGCTTCGTGCATGCGGGCGATTTCCACCTCGAACTGCCGGTCCACGGGCTGGCCGACGTTCCCGATCATCTGCGCAACCGGTTGCTCGACGCGCCGTTCGCGGCGGCCGAACGGGTCTTCGAAACGACCCTGTCGGAGGAGGCCCAGTTTCTGGTGCTCTCGGGCGATTTGCTCGACCCAAACCGCACCGGGCCCCGCGGCGTCCTCTTTCTGACCGAGCAGTTTGCCCGGCTGGCCGAGCGGGAGATCCCGATTTTCTGGGCCGGCGGTCGGGTCGACCCCGCCGACGCCTGGCCCGCGGGAGCGGTGCTGCCCGACAACGTGCACGTCTTTCCCGAGGGCTTGCCTCAAGACCACCTCGTCGAGCGCGACGGAGTCCCGCTCGTCCGCCTGGTCGGAGCAAGCCGAATGGCCCGGCGGGGCGTGCGGATCGCGCAATTCGACTCCGACCCCGCCGGACTCTTCTCGGTGGGCGCTTTCCACGGGCGCGCCGACGCCGAAAAGCTCAAATCGCGCCCGATCGACTATTGGGCCCTGGGCGGATGCCACGCCCGCGGCAGCCTGTTCAACGCGCCCACCGTCGCCCATTATCCCGGCACGCCCCAGGGACGCGAACCGAACGAGGCCGGGCCCCACGGATGTACGCTGGTTCAGGTCGATCCGCAACGGCGCGTTCGGACGACCTTGGTGTCGACCGACGTGGTGCGGTGGCACAACGAACGCATCGCGATCGACGAGAAGGACACCCGGCACGACCTCGAATCGCGCCTGCACGGCCGGATTCAGGACCTCATCCAGGCCGCGCCCGGAATCGACCTGTTGATCGCCTGGAACGTGGCCGGCCACGGCAGACTGATGAACGACCTGCGGCGGGCCGGCCTGGCCGACGAGATTCTCGAACTGCTTCGCCGCCAGTACGGATACGGTCCGGCGACGGCCTGGAGCGCGTCGATCGCGGTCGAACCGGCCGTCGTCGTGCCGGCCGAGTGGTTCGAGCACGAGTCGATCCGCGGCGATTTTCTCCGCGAGATCCGTCACTACCAGCAGCACGCCGGCGAGTCGTTGGACCTGGAAGCCTTCCTGAGCGAGCCCCAGTTGGCCGGCGCGCTCTCGGCGGCGGCCGATCTGTCCGACCCTTCGACGCGGGAGCGGGTGTTGCGCGAGGCAGCCCTGCTGGGCATCGATCTCTTGAGCGGGGAGGAACCCCAGTCGTGAGAATCAAGGCACTCACCATCGACGGATTCGGCGTCTGGAGCGGCCTGAAGCTGGAAGGACTCTCCGACGAGTTGAACGTCTTCTTCGGGCCCAACGAGGCCGGCAAGACCACGCTCATGCAGTTCGTCCGCTCGGTGCTTTACGGCTATGCCCCGCAGCGGCGCCGCTACTTTCCCCCGCGTTGCGGCGGCCGGCCCGGCGGATGCCTCGTGCTGACCGGTCCCGACGGGCGCGTCCGCATGAGCCGCCACCTCAAGGGCCTCGACCCCGCCGAACCCGACGAGGTGGTCGTGACGGCCTCGGACGGCACCTCCCAGGGCGAACAGGCGCTGCGCCCGTTGCTGGGCGATGTCGACGAAGCCCTGTTCAACAACGTGTTCGCCGTGGGGCTCGAAGAGCTTCAGGCCCTCGGCGCGCTCGACGACACCGAGGCCGCGTCGCTCTTGTACCGTCTCAGCGCAGGGATCGACCGGGTGTCGCTGGTCGACGTGGTCCGCGAGGTGACCGTCTCGCGCAACCGCCTGCTCAGCCCGCACGACGAGCCCTGTCAGATCGGCCAGCTCCTGGCCGAGCGCGAGCGCCTGCGGCGCGAACTGGACGATCTGGCCGAGCTGACCGGGCGCTACGCCCGACTCGTGTCGCAGCGCGACCAGTTCGAACGCGAAGCCTGCCGGCTGCAAGGCGAAGTCGACGAGCTTCAGCATCAAGGCCGATCGCTCGAAATCGCCGCCGCGGTCCAGGACCGCTGGCGCCGCCGCGGCGAGCTCGACGCCCAGCTCGGGGCCCTGGGGCCCGTCGACACGTTACCCCTGGGCATCGTCGAGCAACTCGACGCCCTGACGTCGTCCCTCGCGAAGCGCCGCAATCGCGTGCAAGGGTTCAAACGCCGTTTCGAGCAGATCCGCGCCGAGGCGGCGGGCCTGAAAGTCAATGAGAACCTTTGGCGACTTGCTCCGCGCATCGAGGCCCTCCAAGAGCAGGAATCGTGGATCGGCAGCCTCAAGAACCGCGTGGCCGAGCTCGAGGGCGAAATCACCGAACTCGAATCGCAACTGTCGGCCGAACGGAACCGCTTCGGGCTGCGTCAGGAGCGCGGCGAGAAACCTCTGTCGGCGATCTCCCGACGCGCGCTGGCCGCGCTCCGTGAGCCGGCTAAGGCGGTCCGCCTGGCGCGGCAACGCCAGGAAGAGGCCGAGCACGAAGCGCTCGCGGCCCGCGAGTCGGCCGATGCCCTGGCCCAGCAAGTCAAGGCGGGCCTCGAAGCCCGCGGCGAGCACGATCTCGAGCGGGCCGTCGACCGCGTCGGCGCGCTCGTCGCCCAGTTGCGACGCCGCGTGCAGATCGACGAGCGCCTCGACGAGATGGACCAATACCAGGAGGAACTCGAAGAGCAAAGCCGCCTGCTGCTCGAGCGGCAAATGCTGCCCCTGGGCGTGTTGCTGGGCATCGGCGGCGTGTTCGTCGCCGGCGCGATCCTCGTGCTGGCCGGACTGGCCGGACTGATCCTGCCCCAGACGCTCGTCGGAGCGTTCCGCGGCCACCTCATGCTGCTGGGTATGCTCTGCGTCGGCGTCGCCGTGGCCGCCAAGTTCGTGGCCGAGCAGTCCAACGCCCGCCGCCTCGAAAGCTGCCACAAGCAGATCGGCATGCTCCAGCTCCAAATCAAGGAAACCCAACGCGAACGCGAAACCCTCGACGACCAGTTGGCCTCGGGCGACGGCCCCGTCGCCGCACGTCTCAAATCGGCCGAAGCCAAGCTGGCCGACCTCGAAGAGTTGGTGCCCCTCGACGCGCGGTGCAAGGCCGCCGAGCAAGAGGCCCTGGCCGCCGAGGCCGGGCTTCGCGAGGCCGAAATCGAATGCGAAACGGCCCGGCGCCGCTGGCAGACGGCCTTGGCCAACCTGGGCCTCCCCGCCAAGCTCTCGCCGAAGCAGGTCAAACAACTGGCCAGCCGCTCGGAAGACGTGCGCCAACTGCACCGGCAGCTCGAAAATCGCTACGAAGAGTACGAACAACGCCGCCACGAACTCGATTCGCTCACCACGCGAATCGCCCGACTGATCGCCGAGGTGGGCGTCCACGTCGAGGCCCCCGACCCCATCGACCAGGTGCGGGCCCTGGCAAGCCACCTGGGCGAGCAAGAACACCGCCTCAAACGCCGCCACGAACTGCGGCGCGAGGCGCGCAAGCTCCGCCGGAAACGCCGCAAACACGTGGTCGCCGCGCGGCGGCTCAAACGCCGGCGCCGGGAACTCCTGCGCCGCGCCGACGCCCGCGACGAACGCGAACTCCGTCATCGGGCCGCTCAGGCAAGCCGCGTCGACGCCCTGCGCCGCGAGCGCGACGCGATCCAGCGCGAGATCGACGCCGCCATCGCCGGACACTGCGCCGAGGACGAAATCGGCCGGTTGCTCGACAGCGATCGGACCGAATCCATCGAGGCACGCTACGATCATCTCGCAAAGCGGCTGGCCGTCGCCGGGGCCAAGCTCGAAGAACGATTCGAAAAGCGGGGGCAGCTCAACGAGCAGCTGCGCGTGCTCGCCGACGACCGGTGCCTCGCCGGCAAACGGCTCGATCTGGCCGCCGTCGAGCAACGAATCGACGAGGCCCTCCATCGCTGGCGGGTCCTGGCCGTCACCAGCCGGGCCCTCGAGTCGATCCGCTCGACCTACGAGCGCGATCGCCAACCCGAGACCCTGCAAGAGGCCGGCAAGCACCTCGGCCGCCTCACCCAGGGTCGATATGTCCGCGTCTGGACGCCCCTGGATCGCGACGTCCTCTTCGTCGATCAGGCTGGGGGCGAACCCTTGCCGGTCGACCTGCTCTCGCGGGGCACCCGCGAGCAACTGTTCCTCGCGCTCCGCCTGGCCCTCGCCGGTTCCTACGCTCGACGAGGCGTAGAATTACCCCTAATGCTCGACGACGTTCTGGTCAACTTCGACGTCGAGCGGGCCCGAGCGGCCGTGGCCGTGCTTCGCGACTTCGCCGAGGCCGGACACCAGGTCTTCGTCTTCACGTGCCACGAGCACATCGCGAAGCTGTTCGCGTCGGCGCACCTCGAAATCAACCATCTCCCGGGAAGTTACGCGGTCGAGGCGAACCCTTCGATGGCGCGCAAGAAGCGATCGAAACGGCGGCGCAAGCCCCAACCCGAGCCCGCGCCCACGCCCCGCGAGCTTGTGGTCGCGTCGACCGATGGCGATCCACAAGATCCGCCCGAGGCGATCGACGACTCGCTCGAAACGACGTTCGACGAGAGACGCTTCGACGACGAACGGGCCGACGCGGTCGCCGCCGACTCGCCCGTCTGCGAAACTCCCCCGGACGAGGCCCTTGCCGAGACGCCGCCGGAGGACTTCGACGACGCCCTATTCGACCCGGTTGCTGGCGAGTTCGCCCCCTGGGAAGAGGTGCCCACGGACGACGCGCCCGCCGAGTCGCAAGCGACGATCGCCCCCGGGTTCCTCTCATACAACCAGCAAGAGGACGAGCAGGACGACGATCCCGTCGACGACGAACCGGACGAGACGGCCGACGAGCCCGATGACGAAGCGGAGAATGGGTCCAGGACCGACCCCGGCGGCCTGCGCCGCGGCGATCACGACTATTTCGACGACCAGGGGAGCTACGACGACCACGGCATCGAGATCCGCGACTGGAACGACTGGACCGTGAGCGACCCCGAGCACCATTGGGCCAACGAGGACGCTCCCTACGAGGACGACGACGACTACGACGACCTCGACGAGGCGGCCTGACGCCGCCCCGCTTGTCTCCCCCGCATTTCGGCTAAGCGGAAAGGCGTCGAGACGTTCCGACTCTACGGCACTGCGCTCGTAGCTCAATCGGATAGAGCAGCGCACTTCTAATCCTTGAACAAGCGAATGCCGGTCGCTGGCTTTTGCGCGAACTTTGAAGTATGCCAGCACGCAGCGTGGCCGGCCGACGGAGTGGGCGTCGGAGGGAGGTTTCGAGTTGTGGGGTGTTGCATCGGCGGCTCGTGGTGCACTTCGGTGCGGTGGAAGGTCGCGGCGGACCGGAGCATCCGGACTCCGGCTTCGTGGCTCACGGCGTCAACAACGCAAGGCCGCGGCAAGCCGGAACAGCACCGGCACGTTGGAGTTGTAGCTCAGCACGCGGTAGATCAGCTTGCGGCCGCTGCGGATGACCTGGCACGGGATCTTGACGAAGGCATGAAGAAAGGTGCGGAACTCCATCCGCAGCACGCGATCTTTCTCGGCCTGATGCTTTTCACGCCAACGGCCTTCTTCCGGCAACCACAGGGCCCACCAAGCCTTGAGGTTCCAGGCCAGGCCGGTCATCACCATGTACGCCCAGTTGCTCAGCAAGTTGTCGACCGGCGCGCCCAGCCGCCGCACAAAAGGCTAAGATAGACTGAACTTTGGACATCTTGAGTCGATTCGGCATCGTAAGCTCCTTTCGGCGGTACAGCCGCTAGAAAGGCTACGTTCCGAATCTTCGGCTCCTCAAAGATGTCGATTTTCAAGCGCCTATGGCCTGTCGATTTTGGGCGCCGCGCGACATGCCAGGAGGCGTTGATGGGGGAGGTGTAGAGGTACTTGGTCGCCTGCGCTTCGACGCCGCTGCCAAAACCCTTGGCGTTCCAGACCACGAGCGTGACGAGCCGGCCGGCGGAGTCGTATTCGTACTCGACGGTCACGTCGCGGTCGGTGTCGGTCTCGTCCACGTCGCCGTCGTCGTAGTTCTGGATGGTGCGGATGGCCCGGCCCGCGGCGTCGTACTGCGTCTCGTTGATCCGGCCCAGGTTGTCGATGGCGCGATACGGGCGCCCGGCCGCGTCGTAGTGGGTGAGCTGCAACTGGAAGTCGATCCCGGCCAGGGAGTTCGGGTCGGCCGAGAGCGGCTCGGGCGGGGCGCCCTCGGCGAGGTCGGGGATGCCGTTCGCGTCCTGGTCGACCAGAGCGCCCGTGGTCCCGTCGAAGAAGTAGTGC
>Ga0334898_1001652_pt1 | contig 23573 bp, 20 predicted proteins | sample GraSluR3_MG_10_FD_207228 | JGI IMG/M metagenome (GOLD analysis project Ga0334898, IMG submission 207228) | Sludge microbial communities from methane-producing bioreactor in Wageningen University, Netherlands - Granular Sludge_3_08-R3 | ecosystem: Engineered > Bioreactor > Anaerobic >... | reverse complement strand
ATAACACAAAAACAGCCATTAATGTTTAAATATTAATAAAAAACATTAAACATAAATCGCCTGTCCGGGAAGCCTATGTTCTTTTTTTCAGTTGCCGGGATCCATTTTGTCCCGGCCCTTTCGAACAGGATACTGAGCTGCCGGGCTTGCAGTCAGGTGCCTTTGCTGTGCCAATAAGACGATTGTGACGGCCTGAGAAATATTTCCTATATTTACCAGTCTGCCATGGCAATCTGAGCATGCCAGGACTTTTTTGACAGCTAAACCATCAAGGTATTCACCAACATCTAATGATAAAGCTATGGACAATTCAAAAAAAGGAAAATGCCCGGTAATGCATGGCGCAAATACCGACACAAGCAAATCCGTCATGAGCTGGTGGCCCAAAGCCCTTAACCTGGATATTCTGCATCAGCACGACACCAAAACAAGCCCGTACGGCAAGGATTTCGATTATAGGGAAGCGTTTAAGAAACTCGATCTGGAGGCAGTGAAAAGGGACCTGAAGAACCTCATGACAGACAGCCAGGACTGGTGGCCGGCCGACTGGGGGCACTATGGTGGCTTTATGATCCGCATGGCCTGGCACAGCGCCGGCACCTACCGCATAGCCGACGGGCGGGGTGGGAGCAATACGGGCAACCAGCGCTTTGCGCCGCTGAACAGCTGGCCCGACAATGTGAACCTTGACAAGGCACGCCGCCTTTTATGGCCGGTCAAGAAAAAATACGGCAACCAACTCTCCTGGGCTGATTTATTTATCCTGGCCGGGAATATGGCGTATGAATCCATGGGCTTCAAGACATTCGGGTTTGCCGGCGGACGCGAAGATATATGGCATCCCGAGAAAGACATTTACTGGGGGGCGGAGAAAGAATGGCTTGAACCCACGAAAGCCCGCTATTCAGACGACCAGGACCGCGAGTCGCTGGAAAACCCCCTGGCTGCCGTGCAGATGGGATTGATCTATGTGAATCCCGAGGGGGTGGATGGCAATCCCGACCCGCTGAGAACCGCCAAGGATGTGCGCACGACATTCAAGCGCATGGCCATGAACGATGAGGAAACCGTGGCATTAACGGCCGGTGGCCACACCGTGGGCAAGTGCCACGGAAACGGCGATGCATCCATCCTGGGCCCGAAGCCGGAAGAAGCCGAACTGGAAGAGCAGGGCTTTGGCTGGAAAAATCCCAAAGGCAAGGGCCATTCTGAAGACACTGTTTCCAGCGGACTCGAAGGTGCATGGACGAGCACGCCAGACAGGTGGAACCATACCTACTTCCACCTTCTGCTCAACCACGAATGGGAGTCCGTCAAGAGTCCCGCCGGGGCATGGCAATGGGAACCCGTAAACATGAAGGAGGAAGACAAGCCATTTGATGCCCATATTCCCGGGGTGCGCCGCAACCCCATCATGACGGATGCCGATATGGCCCTGAAGATGGATCCGGAGTACCGGAAAATTTCGGAGCGGTTTTATAAGGATCCGGAATACTTTGCTGAAGTGTTTGCCAGGGCCTGGTTTAAGCTGACGCACCGGGATCTGGGCCCGAAGAGCCGTTACCTGGGACCCGATGTACCCAAGGAAGACCTCATCTGGCAGGATCCCGTTCCGGCGGTGGATTATATCCTGTCAGCGTCGGATATTGAAGATTTGAAAACCCGGCTGCTGGATTCAGGACTGACCCGGACGGAGCTGATCAATACAGCATGGGACAGCGCCAGAACCTTCAGGGGGTCCGACTACCGTGGCGGCGCAAATGGAGCAAGAATCCGTCTTGAGCCCCAGAAAGGCTGGGCTGGCAACGAACCTGAAAGGCTGCAAAAGGTGCTGGCAAAACTGGAAGAAATCCAGCAAAGCCTGGAGAAAAAAGTCAGCATGGCCGATCTGATTGTCCTGGGCGGAAGTGCGGCCGTGGAAAAAGCCGCACAGGAAGCGGGGGTGGATATCAAAGTGCCCTTCAGCCCGGGCAGGGGCGATGCCACCGCCGAAATGACCGACGCGGAATCGTTCGATGTGCTGGAACCCATTCACGATGGATACCGAAACTGGCTTAAAAAAGATTATGCCGTGCAGCCGGAAGAACTCCTGCTTGACAGAACACAGCTCATGGGCCTGACGGCTCCTGAAATGACCGTATTGGTCGGCGGCATGCGTGTGCTGGGAACCAACCATGGAGGCACAAAACACGGTGTCTTTACGGACAGGGAAGGCACGCTGACCAATGATTTCTTTGTGCACCTGACCGACATGAGGTACTCCTGGAAACCCGTCGGTGACAACCTCTACCACCTCGTGGAGAGAAAGACCGGAGAAACCAAGTGGACCGCAACCAGGGTGGACCTGGTGTTTGGTTCAAACTCCGTTTTGCGGGCCTATGCGGAACTGTATGCACAGGATGACAACAAGGAAAAATTCGTCAGAGACTTTGTGGACGCCTGGGTAAAGGTAATGAACGCAGACAGGTTTGACCTGAAATAAGCGGCAGCAGCCAGGCAGGAAGGCCTTAAGGGCATCCGTTTCTAACCATAAGGGTAGAGGCTGAACCATCCCAAAGACCTGAATTGGTAAGCAGGGCCGTTGCTGGATACTGGACACCGGGGGAGATGGTTCTAAAAAGGCTTTTTCCCCGGGGGAAAGTGCCCCACAAAGTCGTACATCAGCGGGTTGATGGTTTCATGGTATGCCCACTGAATGACATGCTGGGTGCCACCGATCACATGGATCTCGCAATCAGGGAAAAAGAGTTTTGTACGTGCCTCCTTGACCGGCCCACTCAATCTGTAAACCACCATGATCGGGATATCCCACGGATAGGGCTGGCAAACCTCCTCGGCATAGAAATGATGATTCATATTGGCCAGCAGCCAGGAGGGAAACTCCGGGAAATACTGTCCCCATTCCAAAAGGTCCCCGGGCGCCGTGGCCGGCGGGATCAACCCATCCAGGGCGGCGACCTTGTCCTCATAGGTCATGGCTGCATACATTTCATAATACATTCCGCGCATTGCCTCTGTCAGCGGGGGCCAGGTCGGGATGCTAATATCGAGCAAAATAAGCTTTTTGATCATGCCGGGATGCTTGATCTCAAACTGGGTCAGCGGTGAATGACCCCAGCTGAATCCGACACCGGTGAATTTTTGGACCCCTTCCTTTTTTAATACCGCATGGATGGCATCGGCCATCAGCCCCATGGTGTATTCAATGCCTTCGGGCGCATCGCTCAGCCCGTGTCCCGGAAGGTCAATGTAGATGCAGCGGGCCTTGTCCCTGAAGTAGTCGAATTGTTTGGTGTAGACCGTCAGCGGGTTTGTCCAGCCCGGGATAAACACCATGACCTCAGGGCCCCTGCCGATCACCCTGTAATGGACCATGAGGTCGGGGTCTTTCATCTGCACATAACGATCCTGGTCAATGCCCGGACCCATGGCATTTGCCGGGACATGACTGATTTTCTGCCCGGGAAGCCCTTCTTCGAACAGTTCATCTGGCTTTTGGCAGGAAAAAAACAGGCCCGCCATGGCCACCATTAAAATAAGTCCAGCCAGCTTTTTCATGACAGTTGTTTTAGGTGATATAAAAAAACATTTTCACAAAAGAAAGTTTGGCCGGAATATCAGACAAGACATAACACTTATGGTGCAAAAGCTTTCAAAAATTAAACAATTCTTTAAACTATGTTGTGCGTGACCCAGGCTGTACCTGGATCCCCTGTTTTTAATCTCATCTCAGCGTTCATTCAAATGATGGCAGGCTCACGATGCGATGCCCTGTCTATTCCAGACTGGGCGGTTTCCTGTGCCGGGTCCCCTGCTCATAGGCATAGGCCAGCCGGATCAGGGTGGGCTCGTCGAACAGCCTGCCCAGGAACTGGATCCCGGCCGGCAGATTCCCGCCCGTATAGCCCATGGGCACGGTAAAGGCGGGCTGGCCGGTATGCGGTGAAATCACCTGGCTGTTATCTCCCAAATACTCCTCTTCAAAAAATGCAATCCTTGCGGGTTTGTGATTCCATGAAGGGTAGACGATGGCATCGATACCCAGGGAATCCATCGCCCCCTCAATGGCCTTGCGGAAAGCAATTCTCTTCGGATCCTGGTAGGCATCCCCGCACGCTTCTTCCGGGTCTCCCCACCGCCCGGAGCGGCTTGCATGATCCGTTAAACGGTCCATTGAGAAGCGGGAGCCGGATCCGATCCGGATGATATCCTCCAGGGTGCTTAGGGAATCCCTTTGCACATAGGTTGCCAGATAAGATTCCACATCCTTTCTAAAGGTGGCGCACCATTGGTTTTGCCGCAAAGAGGAAAAGCCGGGAATGTCCAATGGGTCCACTATTTCCGCGCCAAGGGATTCGAGATCCAGAATGGCCTGTTCAAACAAGGCCTTCACTTCCGGATCAACATTGTCGTCGGATAGCTCTCTGAGCACCCCGATTCTTGCCCCTTTCAGACCGTCTTTAACCAGGAATTGTTTATAGTCGGATGGAACCTTTCCCTGAGCATGTACCGTGATCGGGTCCTCCGGATCCATTCCCGCCATCACCTCCATCACCCTGGTGGCATCTTCCACCGTGCGGCACATGGGGCCCGCCACGTCATTTCTCAGAAACAGGGGGACAATGCCGCTTCGGCTGATCAAACCAAGGGTGGTCCTGAAGCCGACCAGTGCACAATGCGCCGAGGGCCCCCGGATGGAATTGCCGGTGTCGGTGCCCAGCCCGATTACCCCGAAATTGGCTGTGATGGCGGCAGCGGTCCCGCCGCTGGACCCGGCAGGCACGTGATCAGGATTGTATGGATTGCGGGTGGTCCCGTGGGTGGAGCTCTCGGTGTGCATGGGTGAAAAGGCCCATTCCGCCATATTCGTTTTCGCCAGGATGATGGCGCCTGCATCCACCAGGCGCGCGATGATTGGCGCGTCCCTGTCCGGGATGAAGTCCTGAAGTGCCCACGAGCCTGCCGTGGTGGGCATCCCCCGGGTATTGATGTTGTCTTTCACCACCATGGGAATCCCGTGAAGGGGCCTCAGCTTTCCGGTCATCCGGTATTCGTCATCCAGTTGCCTGGCGATGGCAATGGCCTCCGTATTGATGAAAGTGATGGCGTTGATTTGATCATCCAGCTCGGCCATGCGCTCCAGATAAGCCTGGGTTAATTGTTCCGCAGTCAGTGTTCCCTTTTCGTAGGCTTCATGAATGCCGGCAATGCCGAGCTCTGAAAGGCCGGCCGGCCCGCTTGCTTGTTGGCGGCGGCATCCTGTGATGCCCACCACCAGGATCAAAATGAGTGCAATTTTTCCCGTCATGGTTTTTTAATGGGTTTTCATGGCAGCCAGGCAGCGGGGTCTGCCTGGCGGGCCGGATTCATGCATATTCCCCGGACATTGGCAAGGACTGCCTGCTTGCGTTAACAGAGGATGGGTGTTGGTTCTGGCACCAAGGTAGTAAAAAAATGCCTTCTCCGGTGAGGAGGAAAACCCGGATCACGGGCAGCATGTCCCCACCCGTCCGGGTTTGCGGGAGGGGACCGCTCCAGGGACTGAAACCCGGCTTGTTGCGATAATGATCAAATTGGGGAGGCCGGTTTTTCCCATGCAGGAAATCCCTACTTTTGCCGGTCATAAAATCTGAATTTTGCCATGAACTCCAGAATGGTTTTGCCGGCAATGGCTTTTTTACTGGCTCCGGCCCTGGTTTATGCCAGCAGCGGTGCCGGAAATACAGGCGCTCACCAGATCACCAACGACCTGCTTTGGATCGCCCTCATCCTGATCGCTGCCCGGGTGTCCAGTCTGGTCGAGCGACTTGGCCAGCCTTCCGTGCTGGGTGAGCTGCTGATCGGGGTGGTGATGGGCAATGTATTTCTCCTGGGCTGGGATGTGTTTGAACCCATCAAAAGCGACTCGATCATTGCTTTTCTGGCTGAGTTCGGGGTGATCATCCTGTTGTTTCAGATCGGCCTGGAGTCCAACATTGACGGAATGAGGCACGTGGGCGTCAGGGCTTTTCTCGTGGCCATCATCGGGGTGGTGGTGCCTTTTGCCCTTGGTTTTTTTATAGGGCCCTTGCTGCTGCCCGGCCAGGGCATGACGCTGTACCTTTTCCTGGGGGCCACACTCACGGCCACCTCCGTGGGCATTACCGCGCGTGTATTCAAGGACCTGAAGGTTTTGCATACACAGGAAGCCCAGGTGGTGCTGGGCGCAGCCGTGATCGATGATGTGCTGGGACTGATCATCCTGGCCGTGGTGTCGGCCGTCGTCGCCCTGGGCGGTGTCGGCCTGGGCATAATCGGCTGGATCACCTTCAAAGCGATGGCATTTCTGGTGGGGGCCATTGTGCTCGGGCAATACCTTGCCCCGAAGATCAGCAAGGCTTTTTCCCTGATCAATACCGGGGTCGGCATGAAATTCGCCCTGATCATCAGTTTTTGCATGCTTTTTTCTTATCTGGCCTATCAGGCAGGGTTGGCGCCCCTGGTGGGGGCCTTTGCGGCCGGGCTGATTCTGGATCCGGTCTATTTTCATTACTTCAAGGATCCGAAAATCGTCAGGGATATACAGCTGGCCATACAGGGTGACGAGCCCGTAAGGCGGGAAAAGATGCTTGCGGTGATTGCCCCGCATGCCAGGCGGCATATTCAGGACCTGGTTACGCCCGTTGGCCTGTTGTTTGTGCCCATTTTCTTTGTTTATACCGGGATGAATGTGCGCCTGGAATACCTGTTCAATCTGCCGCTGCTGCTCATGGCATTGGGGATCACCTTGATTGCCGTTGTCGGAAAGCTGGCCTCCGGGCTTGGCGCAGGCAAGGTCAATAAGCTCCTGGTGGGGACGGCCATGGTTCCCCGGGGGGAGGTCGGACTCATCTTTGCCATGACCGGGAAGGCCCTCGGGGTGGTCTCGGATGAGGTGTTCTCGGTGATCGTGATCATGGTCATCCTGACCACCTTGCTCACGCCCCCCTTACTGACCCGGATGGTGAAAAGGCATTCCGTGAATCAGGGAAGCAGGTAAGTCAGGGGCGGTTGACTCCGGGGAGGATGGCTTTGTAAAAGATCCCGCGTCGCTGTTTCAGGCACACGATTTTATTGTCCATTTCAAGAACCTTCATGTATTTGTTTATTTCGTTTGCATGCAAGCCGGTAAGCCCGGCAATGTCGTCCAAAGTACAGGGTCTTCTGGATAGGGTTTGCAGTATTAGTGAGGCGACATTTCCCTGAAAGGCGGGAATGTGCCTTCTTGTTTCAGGGGCGGCAATGATTTCGGCATGATTCAGCCCGAACAAGCTCACAGCCCTCTGAAGTTCCTTCCTGCTGGCACTTCTCAGTCCTTCGACGCATCCCGGCCTGTCAAGGGTGTTGACCTGCACCCGGTCGGGCCGGATTGTTTCTATGGCCGCTTTTAAGCTTTCCAGCTCATCCAGGCTGTCGTTGTAACCGGGAAGGATGAATACCTCGAGCCAAATTTCCCCCTCGAATTCTTTGCGGAAATCAACCAGTCCCTGCAGGTGTCTTTCCACAGTCAGGGAGCTGTGGGGGCGGTTTATTTTTCTGAATGTTTCTTCCGTGGCGGCGTCCAGGGAGGGAAGGACCACCTGGGCTTCTTTCAGCTCATTCCGGACCCTGCGATCTGACAACAGGGTGCCGTTTGTGAGGACGGCAACGGGAATTCCTGGCCGGAGTTTTCGCAGAAATTGGATGAGAGATCCTATTTGGGTGTTTAACGTGGGTTCCCCGGATCCTGAGAATGTGATGTAGTCGGGGTCGGGATTTGACCTGAAAAAGGTGAATAATTCAGCCTGGATTTTTTCCCGTGGAATGTATTCTTTTCGTTCCATCGTGAGGTGGCTGGTCTTTCCGACCTCACAGTACACACAGTCCAGGGAACAAACTTTCCGTGGCACCAGATCCACGCCCAACGACATGCCGAGCCTTCTGGATGGGACCGGTCCGAATAAATACTTGTACATCCGACAATGGGAATGATGGATCCTGCGATAAAGTTAGCCCAAATATTTTGAAATGAACAATGGTTCAATTAAATTTGATTGCCTATTTCGGGACGGGTTCACTGCTGTGGCCGGAATAACTGTCCCGGGCGGAAAGAATCATGACATGAAAAAGATCGGGATCATTATCTGCGGCCGCTACCAGAATTGTGGCGGAGGCAAGTGCCTGCGCGCTCTGCGGGATCATACAGGGGGGTTTTCCAGATACCCTGAAGATGAACCCCTGGAGCTGGTGGGCTATAGCTATTGCGGAGGCTGTCCGGGAGGCAACATCGAATATGTGCCGGCCGAGATGAAAAAAAACGGGGCCGATGTGATCCATCTGGCCACAGGGCTGGTGGTCGGCTATCCCCCGTGTCCACGCATCGACCAGTTCAGGGAGTACATTGAATCGCAGTATGGAATCCCCGTGGTACTGGGGACCCACCCCATCCCCTTAAAGTACCTTCAGGCACATGACCAGCTGTCGTTTTGGCGGCCGTCATTCAGAAAAAGGATCGCCCACCTGCTGGAGGAAGACAGGGCGGTGATGGAGGCCTACAATTAAGGCCGGTCAAACGGGTGGACCATTTACAGCGTAACGGCCCGTCACGACCAGCCCGGTGCCGGGAGACCGCATCCGGATGGCTTCCATCGCCCCATACTCCTGCCTTTGACAAACTGGGCGATAAAGACCTTCCTGCCAGATCCGGCGGCCCTCAGGGCGAGGCCAAAGGCCGCCGTGGTCTTGCCTTTTCCGTTTCCCGTGTATACATTAATAAAGCCTTGCATGGACAGCCGGTTTTTGGTTATGGTGTGGGTCCCATGGCCCCCACGCTCCTATAAATCATTCTTCAGGGTGATGATGATGACCCCATGGCTTCCCGCATCGCCGAATTTTTTCAGGGCAGCCTCGCCTTTAAGGACCTGGATGCTCGCAATGTCTTTTGGTTCAATGAGGCTGATATCTGAAACTTTGCTGTATTCCCCCTTGCGGTCAATATAATAGGCCGGTGATTTATCGGTGCCGGCGCCTGCCGACCGAATGCTGACCACTTCATTGGCTTCATACCGGAAGCCTGCGGGCCTGTCCTGTTGCTTCAATGATTGGAGCAGGGCAACCTGGTCGCTGTCAAGCACCTGGCGGATGGCTAGCAGGTTGTTCATTCGCAGTTTCTTTAACTCATTTTCCAGCCTGAGGACAATATCAATTTGTTCACTTATTCGACGGGTATCGGGTTTCTCTGCGGCCAACAAGACTCTAAGCTGTTCTGTGGCACGGTTTAAATCGTTTCTTTTTCCGGAAAATTCCGGCAGCCCCTCATTGTGAATGGCCTTTATTCGTCCTTCTTGTCTGGCATTTAACCCGATGGCCTCTTTTTGACTGATGACGAAATCTGCCGAAAACAGCAAACCGTGAAAAGGATCCTGGGCGAATGCCCATTGGCCCAGACAGTATACGGTAAAAAGAAGGATGGTTTTTTTCATCAATTGAATCTTTAATGTTCCTCCAGCAAAAATTGGGTTGCCGGTTCCCAGGCGTCCATAGAGGATTCCGCCGAAATTTCAAAATAGGTGGTGCTGTGATGGGTGTCTTCAAACAGATAGAATACGATCTGATCCCTCAGGAGGATCTCTTCATGGTTTTGATGATTGATCAGGAACAGTCCCAGGAGCAGGCTTGCCGCAAGGCCGCTGACCACCGTCCACAATACCATTGTGTTGGTTTTTTTCCGGACGGGAAATTCCGGGACATCCCTTTTGAGGTCGCGGGCTCTCATGGAGGCGAAAAAACCGGCAATCTCAAAATCGTTATTGGTATATTCTGTCTGCATGATGCTTCTGTTTTTCGATAAGCTCCCTGAGCTTTTTCTTGCCCCTGTCATAATGCGTGCTGACTGCTCCGGGGCTGATATTCAGAATCCTTGCGGTTTCTTCCAGGGTTCTGTCATGGTAAAAAACCAGCAGCAGCACCTCCCTTTGCCTGGCAGGGAGTTTTTTAAGAAGGCCTTCATGGAAACCGCCGGAGTCGCTGTCTTCATTGCCGTCCGGGAAATTGTTCAATTCTGAAAATTCCGCAAGGTCCACATGTTTTTGGCTTTTCCGTAATTGCTCCAGGGCCGTGATTCGGATGACAGAGAACAACCAGGTCTTATCGGTGGATTGTCCCGCAAAGCGGGCCTTCCCCTCCAGGATTTTCAGCAGCGCAATGTGCAGCACCTCCCTGGCCATTTCGCTGTCAAACCAACAGCATTGCCTTGCCCATAAATAAGACAATCTGTAATGCTGCTTCAGGAATACCTCCAAATCTTCCTTTGTCATCCTACCAGCTTAGTGTGAGAAACCCCATTCATTTATGACAAACCTGGGAGAAAGTTATGGATTGAAGCGAAGAGGTCTTCACCTTGTTGCAGGAGTTTTTCAGGTCAACCGGTATTTGTCTGCTGGTTTTCGTTACCACCGGGAGGCATCATCCTTTATGTTTTTCCTTAAGAAATTCGATGGTTGAATGCATCAGTTCTTTAAGCTTTATCTGATTGATGTCGGATAGCTTCTTAATGTAAATACAGGCTTTGCCCATTTTAAACTTTCCCAGCTCGCTCAGCAACTCCTCCTGTCCCTGGCATCCTGTGTACACGTAAAGTGAGATCGCCGCTTTTCGGGGTGAAAACCCTACAAGAAACCAGTCCCCTTCCTGGCGACTTCTTTCAGACTTATAGTGGTATTGCCCAAAACCGATGATGGAATCACCCCACATCTTTGGTTCAAAACCAGTTGCTTCCCGCATCAGTTTAAGTATGGCAAAGCTGTCCGTTCTCTTCTGTTCATTATCGGTATAAGCGTTGATAAACGCTTCGACATCTGAGTCATTTTGTTTTGTTTTTAGTGCGGTCATTTCAGTGGTATTAAATGATGAAATCAGTTATTGTCTCCGGGGAGGGTTCCGGTTCAGCAAAAGAAAACCACATTATTAAAATCCTCCCCAAAACGCGTTTAGAGCAAGAAGTAACAGCAAGCCCCCCAAAGTGTACCTGGTCATTCTCTCGGTTGATATTGACATTTTCATTTTGCCGCTGTTGTTATAAAGGTGCCGCCGTTCGAACCAGTTCTGGTGAGATCAATCAGGACCGAGCCGAAATTAATTCCTTTTTACCATGAAAGCAACAGATTGCCTGGGCATACCCGGGCATGCCAGGTGAACAGGGAGGTGGAACGCCCATGTCGGCCTGCGGTTTAATTTATCCGCTCAAACCATACATCCCTTGCCCTGCCCCCTGAAACCCGGAAGCCGGAGATACGGCCCCCGGGTCAAAAACTTCCCCCCGGGGCAAGTTGTACACTTCCTCGTTTCGGTGTGAGTGAACCACGCCCACCTTGCCGTTTGCCGGGTCCGGGAACACAAAACGGGCCTCGCCGTCCGCTGTGACAAACTCCCTGTCCGGTTCTTCCTGATCGGGCCCTCCCTCCAGGTACTCTGCCAGCAAGATATCCGCCCCACCGTGGCATAGCTGAGCACCCGCTTGCGGTAGTTCCCGTCGCGCCCGGCGTAAGAGCAGGCCCTGTTTTTTACGATCCGATCATGGTCGTCTTAGAACAGGGTGTTATGCATGCCCAGGGGTCATTCGCTCCCTATTTCCTCAACGACCTGCGGCGGCTGCCAGGTGTACCCAAGCTGCAGGTTCCAGGAGTTGACGTCCGTCAGGTTCCATACCTTGCTTATCCTGCCTTCCGAAACATGAAAAAAGGACAGGCCGTCTATCTGGATGATGTCGCCCGACGGGCCCCGGGTATGGATCATGAAGCGGCTGCCTCCTCCCAATTCAGGATTGTAGGCCATTTCCAGTAGTTCCACCTTGAATCCGGGATTGGCTTCGTGGATCTGGTTCACATAGGCCATGAAGGCCTCCTTGCCCTTGAAGGTGCTCGCCCGTGTGATTTCAACCAACTCAAAATCAGGCGTAAGGATGTCATCAAAGACATCAAAATTGAGGGTGTTCCACATTTCCACATACTGCATGCCAATCGCCTCATAATCCGTTTGCGGCTGTTCTGCCTGGCAGGCGAAAAAGAGTACAATGGCAGCCGGTATGACCAGCATACTGAAAAATGATTTTGTTTTCATAAGGCATTCCTCCTAGTTTTAAGTGAATCACTTGAATAAGTAGTTCTTAATCGGGTAAGGAAATGGTTTTTATTCCTTGTAAAAATTTGACTTCTTAACCGGACCCCGGGTTGTTCTTGATTACAACCTGAAGGTATAGGTGTATTTCAGCAGCACCGTCCTGCCGGCGGAGCGGGGGAGGCTGGGGTCGAGCCGGTTTATGTCCGTGTTCAGGCCTTCGTCGTAGACGATATACAGGTCGTTTCCCTCCCGGGGATTCAGCCTGAAACGCAGGTTGGCAACGACCCTGTCGATGGCGGTGTTGTATTGTATAAAGGCAGCCAGGGAGGTCTGGGTTGTCAGGGTCATGAGGCCCTTGAACCCGATGATGTGGTTGGTGAAACGCATGTCCCTGTCACCGAATTCCACAAAGTCCAGGTAATAGGTCAAACCAACATCATAGTCGGATCCGATCTTCAGTTTCGGGCCCGCGTAGAATGACATGCGCCATCCGTCAAAAAACCTGCCCGTGGTGGCCGAAAAGGAAGCCGAGAGGTCGCGGGCGACGGAGGTGGAGAACCCGGCCGTGGCATGGGCAAATGAGTAGGCTCCGGCGGGGACACTGGCCTGGTTGTTCCCGAGAATGAGCGTGTGCTGGAGGTTTTCCTGGTACCAGTTCACGGTGAAGCTGCCCCCATACAATGCCTTGGCATTGAAATGCCAGTCCACCGAGGCATTGGTCGTTTCATGAACGCCGGTTGTGGTATTCAGGAAATAATGCCCTGAAAAGCCCAACCTGTGGTACATCAGGAAGCTGTTTGCACCCGGCCACCAGCCATACATTACGGAGGCCGCCGGGCCGTGGAATTGTCTTTTCCTTTCAAATCCGATTCCGGGGTTGTAACCCTCCCCCGCCCAGTGATAGGTCACATCGTAGCCCAGGCCGACCAGGCTGCGGCGCTGCCATTGCAGCAGCAACCGCACCGGTGCCATGTCAAAGGGTCCGCCGCCACCCGCATCCTCAAAGCTTTGGGCCATCCGTACGGTGAAGTATTCATCCCCGCCTGCCCTGAACTGCCCGTCCAGTCCGTACGCCAGGTTCCATGAGCCGTCCGCTCCCAGCCGGCTGGTCACCATGGCGCCCGCATAGGAGTAGGGATTCAGCACATTTCTTTTCAGTCGGATGGCCCCGAAATTTTCCCCGGGATGCTCCCTGAAGGACGCTGTCTGCATGTTCAGCAACCCCACATCCCAGCGGTTGACGCGTCCCGTGATCCTGGTCCCCCCATAAATTCTGACGGCGTTGCCCTCATGCAGGCCTATCCGACGGGAATAAAATAAATTGCTGCCATCCAGGAATGGAAAATCGAACACATCGGCCTTTTCCATGAAGAACACCCTTTTTTCCGGGAAATAGAGGGAATAGCGGGTGAGGTTGATCTTCTGGTCGTCGGCCTCCACCTGGGCGAAATCCGTGTTCACGGTGACATCCAGGGTCAGGTTGTTCGTGAGGCTGTACTTCAGGTCGCCCCCGGCATCCAGCTTGGGCGTGGATTGCATGCCGTAGGCCGTTCCTGCAGTGTTCAGCTCATTCAGCTGGCTCAGGCCGGTAAGCAGGTAGGGGGTGATGTAGAGCGGCCGCCTTGGCTGGAGTCCCTCGAACGAAATCTCCTGTGAAAGAGAAGGCCTCCATTGCGCGGAACCCAGCCTCGGGGATACGGCCGGGAAGGTGGCCATCTCAGGCTTCGCGGGATTCCACCGCATGATGAGAATTCCCATGCTAGTCATGCCTTCCGTTGCCTGGAAACGCAGGCTGGAAAAGGGAATCCTGAACTCTGCCGACCATCCCTTTTCGGTGATGTGGGTCCGGACGTTCCAAAAGGTATTCCAGCTGCTGTTGAAATCGCTGTCCTCGTTCTCGCAATCGTTCTTGATGGTGGCATCGAGGCGCAGTCCGTGGGGATTTGTATAAAACACCACGGCATTCTCCCGGTCGTTGAAAGTGTCGAGAATGAAACCGAAGAAGCAGCTGGATCGTTCGCTGTAGTCCCTCTTCTTGCCGATCGCCCGCAGCTGCCGGATGTCTTTGTAATGCAAATCACAGGAGAGGTAGAAAAATTCGTCATCGTAGGCCGCCTTCACCATGGATGCCTCTGTGGGCTCTTTGCCCGGCACAGGCATGAGCATGACCATCGGAAAGGCGGGAACCATTTGCCAGGCTTCCTCGTCCGGGATCCCGTCAAATACGATGGGCTGTGAAAGCCTGGCAATGGGTATGGGTGCCGCCGGGACATCGTTCTCCTTCCCCTGTGCCATCAGCCAATTCATTGACAACGCAGCGTACAGGATAACGGTGGCCGGAACATATTTCATCTGAATCCTGAATCAAAATGAAAACAGGAGTCTCCCGGGTGGCGGTCCCGGAAAACAGCTTCGCCCCCTCGCCGGGGGAACGCCTGACCTTTGAAAGCGCCCGGCGCCGGGAGAAACCCAGCCAATAGTAACGACCGGCGCGAAGGCAGGCCCGGACCATTAATGCATCAAACCGTCAATAAACAGGAACTGGGGTTAAACAAACGTATGAAAAGTTACGACATTTTTGAATGCGGGGAGACATTGAACGAAATTTAATTTTCAGTCCCCCCCCTTGCTTGATCAAAGCCCGCCAGCGGGCAAATCCGTTTTTGTGCGCAACAATCCAGCCCAATGCTTGTGGGGCATGCCTTTAGCATTGGAGATCAGCAGGTTTTATATTTGGAAGGTTTGATTTAACAACTTATTAAATCATTATCTTTGAATTTATAGAGTTCAGACTCGGTTACCCCTTTGATTTCATCATTTTGCAATGTATTTTCATCGGGAAGATGGGACATCCCTGAATGGCATTTCTCGCTGTCTTTTGTGAGTGCGTTGCAGGGTAAATGATTTTGAAATTCCCCTATTCGGACAATGCAAAGAAGAAAACTGTTCTTCAATTACAAGCTGCTGGTCTGGATGCTGCTGATCATCGCCCTGATCATGGGGGGCGGCTACCTGGTCATTGCTTACGCCTATAATCTTCAAAAGAATACGGAACAACGTATAGATGCCGCCCAGCAAAAGGTGCATGTCGCGCGTGCGATGGAAATTGAGCTGGTACGGTTGCGCGGGTTTACCCTTACATACCTGGTTCACAAATCCCGGCAGTGGCAGGACTCGATCACCGCCCGGGAGATCCAGTTTATCATTTACCTTGAAAAAGCGAGGCTTAACGCGACTTCTCCGGAGGAGGTGGCCCTCATTCAGCAGATCTCGGGTTTGTTCTCCAATTACGAGAGAAGCATATACACCGCCACGGACCTTGTACGCGGACACCAGGTAAGCAGGGCCAACGCATTGATTATGTATGCAGGAAAGGATTTGCTGGATACCATACATGAAAAAAGCCGGCTGTTGATTGGGATGAACCGCCTGGAAGAGGACTCCTATGAATCAGATATTGTGCAGGCCAATACGATGATCATCAGGACAATGATATCGCTGGGGCTGGGAGGCATTCTGGGTGGTTTGCTGCTGGGCTGGATCATTTCACGCATGGTGCTTAATCCCATCAACCAGCTCATTTTACAGGTGCGGAGTGCATCAGGCGGGGCATTTCTCGAAAAGCTGGAAATACCTGAGCACGGAGACCTGGAGGAGCTCGGCGAACGGATAAAAGCGCTTATTGACCGGATCAACCTGGCCCGGGAGGCTCTTGATAAAACCAAACAACTCCTTCAATACTCCAATAAGTATGCTGCACTGGGCAAAGTGGCCCCTACTGTGGCACATGAAATCAGAAATCCCCTGGCCGCCATCAAAATGCTTGTTTATTCAATGAAGGAGGACCCGGGTTTTCCGGAACCATTCCGTCCTGATCTTGAGATTATCTCAAGCGAGATCAACAGGATGGATGATTTCATCAGAAACTTTCTCAAATTTGCCCGCCCTCCAGAGCCTGTATTTACCCTCCTGGATCCGGTGGTCGTTTTGCAGGAAGTGGTTAATCTGCTTAAACCCAGGTTCAAAAGCAGCATGATTCAATTGTTCGACAGTACCGCTGAAGCAAGGGCGATGGTACTGGCCGATTCCAGCCATATGAAACAGCTCTTTATGAACCTGCTCATCAATGCCATTGAAGCCATGCCGGATGGGGGCGATCTGGTGTTGTCCACGTCTTTTCAATATGCCCCGGATTCCGCAACAGGAGTATCCGACAAAAAATACCTTCAGATCCATGTGGCAGACACCGGACAGGGAATACCAGAAAAAATTATGGCCAGGCTGTTTGAACCCTTTATAAAAGGCAGCGATCATGGTGTGGGGATAGGTTTGTCCATTTCACAAAATATTGCCAATACCCACCATGGCTGGATAGAGGCCAAAAACAGGACAGATGCAAAAGGCGCTGTTTTTACCATAAATTTACCTGTTCCCAATCATTCATAAACTCCCTGTGAGATGCATAAAATTCTCATTGTTGATGATGAAAAGAGCGTAAGATATTCTTTCAGTAAAATTCTTAAAACCGGGAAGTACGAGCTTTTTGAAGCCGAAAATTATGATGCGGCAATGGAGGTATTCCATGCCGTTCAACCTGATCTGGCCATTGTGGATATTGAAATGCCCGGGAAAACGGGTTTGGAACTTCTGAAAACCTTTAAAAAAATTTCGCCACAGACGCCGGTCATTATTGTCACGGCTTTTGGATCGGGAGACAGGGTGATCAGGGCGATGAAATACGGTGCCTTTGAATACATTGAAAAGCCCTTCGATGTCCCCAACCTGATCAAACTGGTGGAGGAAGCGCTCCAGGCCATTGATTCCAGTATCGAAGAGAAGCCAATCTCCGCCAGGAAAAGGACGGATCTCCACAAGCAACCGCCCTCCGGTGAAGGAATTATAGGCGAAAGCCCGGCCATCAAGGATGTCTATAAACTCATCGGACGTGTGGCTGCAAGCGATGCCAGCATTTTGATTACAGGGGAGAGCGGTACCGGAAAAGAACTCGTTGCTCGGGCCATTCACCATTACAGCGACAGGGCTTCAAAACCCTTTGTTGCCATAAACTGTGCAGCAATTCCAGAGACGCTGCTGGAAAGTGAATTGTTCGGATACGATAAGGGGGCATTTACCGGTGCCCACAAAGACAAGCCCGGGAAATTTGAGGAAGCCAGCGGGGGCACGCTGTTTCTCGATGAAATCGGTGACATGGGTTTGCTGCTGCAGTCAAAACTGTTGCGCGTGCTGCAGGAGGGGAAAGTAGATCGGTTGGGAAGCAATAAAACCATCGGCGTGGATGTAAGGTTCATCGCAGCCACCAACAAAAGCCTGGAAAACCTCATTGCCCAAAAATCCTTTCGTGAAGACCTTTACTATCGCATCAGGGTGATCTCCATTGCTTTGCCTCCTTTGCGCATGCGTAAGAACGATATCCCGTTGCTTGTCAGTCACTTTCTGGATAAACATGCCCGCGAAATGCGGAATGAAACGCTATCCGTTCATCCTGATACCATGGAAAGATTGCTCAAGCATTCATGGCCGGGCAATATCAGGGAGCTGGAAAACACGATCAAAAGGGCAGTGGTTCTATCAAAAGGCAATGTGATCATGCCGGAGCAGATCATTGAAGACCATATAAATCCGGCTATTGTGGACCATCATGGTTCAGACAGGCTTGGCCATTACCTGAATGACGAAATTATGGGAAAGGAAGGTGAAATCTTCGAGCTTGTTTCCAAATCTCTGGAAAAAGACCTGATTCGCTGGGCCCTTGCCAGAACGGGAATGAACCAGGCAAAAGCAGCCAAATTACTGGGTATTTCCCGGGTGATGCTCCATGAGCGCATGGAAAGGTTTAGGCTGCTAAGCAAATAGGGGATGCGCTTGAATCGTGAAAGCCACGGGCTCTCATCCATTGCCGGTCTGCAAATTTTTTTTGCATACTGCAAATAAATTTTACAGGCAAACAAAATCCTTTGCTTTTTCTTTGTCGTCTGATAATCAGATTGTTGAAAGGATGAGGGCTGTTTTTCAGACCGGCACACTGAAAGGGGGCGGTTTTTCATATTGTGGTAAATAGCACTCTATCTGATTGTTAGAAGCAATGGCCCAACTATTGCAAGGCTGTTTGCATCACTGCACCTCTGTATTCCAACAGGGAAGCTGCAGCAAAATGAAACAATGAATCCTAAAAAAGAGAAACAATGAAAAAAATGTTTTCTGGCATAGCTGCCGCAGCTATGATGGTGGTATTGCTGGCTGGGTGCAGCCAGGTTCCTACAACGGAGACGGAAAAAGCAAACGCCTCCATGGAAGCCGCCAAAACCGTTGAAGCTGATCGCTATCTGTCAGCTGAATTTACTGCATTAACCGACTCCCTCACGGCTGTTATGGCTGCCATTGAGGCCGAAAAGGTGAAATCTTCCGGGTCACGCAATTACAAGCCATTTGCCGAAAAATTAACCTGGATTGCTGAAAATGCTGACAGCCTTGCAGTTCAAACCGAGACCGTCAAAGCTGAAATGCGCGTTGCAGTGGAAGAGCAAATGGCCGGGCTAACAGCAGTCATTGCCCAGAACAAGGACGTGATCAGCAAGATGGTGAAGACCCCCGCAAATGCCGCGCAGGTGGAGAATATGACGGATCAGGTAACGATGATCGAGGCCGCCATCACCGAAATCAACACCCTGGTTGCCAACGGCGATTATCTGACAGCCCATCAAAAGGTTGTTGCGGCACAGGAGATGTCCACAAATGCCTTTGCCGGGCTTGTGCCGGCTGTGCAATAATCTATCTGGATTTGTGCCGTTGCACCTACCTAAAAGCATGGGGCCGTCCCAACGCATCGCTGCGGGACGGCTTCCTGCTTTACCCACTTCCGAAAGGTGTATTTTTGAATCAGACAAATCTAGGTGCTGAAGACCTGGAATCAGAACCTGAGGAAATGACCGAAATGGAAGTGCCAGGCACATGAAAAACACCCCGACTGTCAGATCAAGTCTTGGCTAATACAAGTTATGGGACATTGTCACCGGCGCCTGAACACCGGAAACCTCATGGATGCAAGCAGCCTTTCCCCTGCATGCCTAGCCATTCTGAATATCCCCGGAGGCATTGGAAACAAAAGTATTATTGCTTTCCGTGAGCACGGCGTTCCCTCCCGCCGTCCTGATTCCGTAGGTCTGGCTGTGGGAAATGGTGCTGTTGGTTATGACAAGGCGGGAACCTCCGCTTGATCCGAACATATAAATATTGGCACCCCTTCCGCTTGTACTGCCCCCATATGAAACGATCGTGTGATTGAGTACATTTTGACTCGATGGGGAAGCAATTTCAATGCCCCTCCATCCTCCCGAAACCTCACTCAATCCGCTGAAAATAATCGGCTCAGCGGCCGTCCCTTCTGCAATGATCGCCCCGGAAACCGAAACACTCAGGCGTAAATTGGAATTGAACAGACAAACCACACCCGGTTCGAAGCTGACAGCGCCTTCAAGTTCCACGGAGCTTTGAAAATGATAAGGAATCCCCAAAGCCATTATGGTTCCGTTATCCATGATTCTGGTGGAAGTATTGCCCGCGCCGGCCACTTCGATGGCCTGAACCCCGTTATTTGAATAAACGCTCTGTCTGTCCAGCATAAATATTTGCTCCGCACCAATACGGATTGGAGCCAGGTCATTGTTTGAGAAATTATTGCCGGAAAAGGCTGATAATACGCCATCTCTTCCATCAACAAACAATGCATGTCCGGCGGTTTCTGAAATGGACGTATTCTGAATGCTGAGTCTTGCTGAAGCATTGCTTTGTACCCTTATGGCCGCCCTTCTTGCCCCGTTATCGGAACTTCCGGCATGTTGAATTTCCACATGGTTCAAAGAGTTGCTGATGTTGGCAGAGGCAATGCCAATACCACGCCAACTGCCCTTGGTCTTGTTCATGCCCCTTAAGATGATTTTATCGGAGGGGGTCCCCTCTGCCTTTAAATAGGCCGGGCTCCCGCTGATCGAAAACAAAGCGTCAGACCCGAATTCAATCACCACGCCCGGATCCAGGGTAAGCCCTTCGCGAACCGAGACCGATGAAGTGGCATAATAATCGGGAATACTTGGTTCCGCAAACAAATCCGGCAAAACGGTCGTTGCACTGATGGTATTGGGCAACAACCCCCCGATGGACAAACGGATGGCACCAGAGGCCTGGCCCCCCTTCCCGTCTTCAACGACAACCTCGACGCGATAGAATCCAGCGGTCGGTGTGGTAAATGTCGCATTTGTATTGCTGCTGTTTGATACCACCGGAGAAGATCCGTTTGGGGATTCGATGACTTGCCAGTTAAAGGTCAACGCATCACCATCAGGGTCTGCAGCGGTGGCAGACAGGTTGATTGTCTGACCAGTCATGCCAATGATGTCTTCACTGACTGTGATTTCCGGAGCCAGGTTGCTGTCTTCTTCATCTTTTTCACAAGCAGACACCAAAGTTGCCACGGTTAAAAGCAGCAAGAAATACGGAGGTTTTGGAATGCTTTTCATGCTTGATTTTATTTGGTATTGTCTAGAAAAAAGTAACATATGAAGATCATTATATTAAATGTAAGACAAAACACGCAAAAATGCAAACGAATTTTGGGGTTATTTTTAACGACCTCAGGCTTTGGTTAGGATTTGGCATGCAAATTCCGGGATGTTTGGCGCACCGCCGGAATCATTACCCGGAGTCAGGGGATTAATCCGTTTTTGTGCGCACCATTTTGCGCACCAAAAAAAAAGCCCCCGAATATCGGGGGCTTCGTGAGTTTGTGCGGTCCGGACGGGACTCGAACCCGCGACCCCATGCGTGACAGGCATGTATTCTAACCAACTGAACTACCGGACCGGATTTAAAGAGCTTGTCTGCTGCGTTGCTGTCGTCAAAAGCGTTGCAAAGATAGCACAGAAATTCTATTTTGCAAAAGTTTTCCCCCTTTTTGGAATTTTTTTGAGAAACCGTATCTTTCAGGAAAATTCGGCCCATGAAAAACAGGGGATTCGCTGCAAACGGCCGGGCGGCAGCAAGCCGCATCCTGTTGCTGTTTGTTTTGCTTGCCGGCTTATTCGCCTGCCGCCAGCAGGAAAACCACCATGATGAAAACGACCCGCCCATGACAACCGACTTTCTTGCGCTGGGAGACTCCTACACCATCGGGGAAGGGGTGGAGGAGGCGGACCGCTGGCCGGTGCTGCTGCAGGACTCCCTTGTCCGGCACGGGCTGGAACTGGGGCAACCTCAGATCATCGCCCGCACGGGCTGGACCACCGGTGAGCTGCTGGCCGCCATCCGGGAGGCCGGTCCGGAGGGTCCTTACGCCCTGGTGAGCCTGCTGATCGGGGTCAACAACCAGTACCGCGGACCGCTCCGGGGCTTTACCACGGAGGGCTACACCAGGGAGTTCAATGAACTGCTCGGGATCGCCATCGGGCTGGCCGGCGGAGACCCCCAAAGGGTGCTGGTGGTGTCCATCCCGGACTACAGCGTGACGCCCTTTGTGCCGGCGGACCAGAAGCAGCGCGTGGCCCGGGAGATCGACGACTACAACCGGATCAACCGGGAACTGAGCCAGCAGGCCGGTGCGCGCTACGCCGACATCACCCCCCTGTCCCGGCAGGCGGCCACCGATCCTTCCTTGCTGGCGGCCGACCAGCTGCATCCCTCCGGCAGGATGTACCGTCAGTGGCTGCAGCTCCTGGTCCCGGAGGCCCGCCGGGCGCTGGATACGGAGGAAGCGCGCTAACGAACCAATCGCCGAATGATGAGACGCAGAAACGCCTGGTTCCTGTTTATCCTGTTTGTCCTGCTGCTGGTGGGGCTTACCCTCTTTATCCGGCAGGTCCTCTTCCCGGCCCTGGGCGACCGCCTGCCCGGCCGCCGGCCACCCGCTGACAGCCTGCCGGCGCCCATCGACACGGTGCCGCCCCTGGAAAGCGTCTTCCAGGTGCATTTTATCGACGTCGGACAGGGCGATGCCATCCTGGTCCGCACCCCCCGCACATGGACCCTTGTCGACGGGGGCGAGCGCCCGGCACCCCTCCTGGATTACCTCGCCCGCCTGGCGGTCGACACCATCCACCTGATGGTGTCCACCCACCCGCATGCCGACCATATCGGGGGACTGCCCGCGGTGCTGCGCAGCCATCCCGTCCTGGAGGTGATCGATCCCGGGGTGGTGCATACCACGAGGCTGTTCACGCGCTACCTGGAGCTGATCGACAGCCTGGAGATCTTGTTTACCGTCGGACGGGCCGGCATGGAGCGGGACCTGGGCGGCGGGGCCCGGCTTCAGGTGCTCCACCCCGTGGAGCCGTCCGACCGCCACCTGAACGATGCGTCGGTGGTGACCCGCCTGGAGCTCGGGGCGGTGAGCGTGCTGCTGGCCGGCGACATGGAGCGCCGCAGCGAGACCGAGCTGATCGAGAGGCAAATCCCCGTCCGCAGCGACATCCTCAAGGTGGCCCACCACGGCAGCACCACCAGCTCCTCCGCGGCCTTCCTGGATGCCGTGCAGCCGGATGCCGCGGTGATCTTTTGCATGGAGGACAATTCCTACGGCTTCCCGCATGAGGAGACCCTGAGGAGGCTGCATGAAAGACGGGTAATGGTGTACCGCACCGACCTGAACGGGACCGTCGTGGTGCATTCCGACGGCATGGACTATTACGTGGAAACCGGCAGGGGGGAGGGCCAGCCGGGATCCGGCCCCCTGCCGCATCCCCATCCGACGATCGACATCAACCGCGCGGGCCTGCAGGAGCTGACGCGCATCATCCACGTGGGACCCGCCAGGGCGCAGCAGATCATCGAAGGCCGCCCCTTCGGCTCCCTCGATGAGCTCAGCCGCATCCCGGGCATCGACGCCAACAGGGTGGAGGACATCAGACAACAGAACCTGGCTTTTGTAACCAATCCAACCAACCCATGAAAGCTGTCATCGACCGTATCGAAAACCATGTGGCGGTGCTCCTTTTCGGAGAGGAGGAAGTGCCGGTGAACGTGCCCCTGCACCTGCTGCCAAGGCATGTGCACGAAGGCACCTGGCTGTCGGTCGGGTTCGAGATCGACTCGGCCACCACCACCGAACAGTTCCGGCGCAACAAGTCCCTGCTGGAACGCCTCAAGCGTAAAAACCCGGGCAGGACGGCGCCCCGGCAGACAGATCCCGCCCCGGGAGAGGGTCCCGATCCGGATGGTCCCGCCCCGGGACCGGGCCATTCCCCGGAAGATGCCACTTCGGAAGACCGGTCCCTGCCGCCGGAAGAGCCCGCCCCGGGGTCGACCCCCCCGCCCTGAAAATTAATTTAGAACGAATAAAAATTCGGAAACCTCCCCCAAAAGGGCGCTTCATTACTTTTGGGGCGCCTTTTTTTATGGTATTTTTACGCAACGGGTCGCTGTAGCCGGTCCTGAGGACCATGGAGCCGCCG